>Ga0268386_10000673_pt1 | contig 22154 bp, 20 predicted proteins | sample RVTome_15_FD_200260 | JGI IMG/M metagenome (GOLD analysis project Ga0268386, IMG submission 200260) | Soil microbial communities from uranium-contaminated site in the Upper Colorado River Basin, Wyoming, United States - RVT150D86... ...
GCCTGGAAAAGGATTGAGGAATTGACGGAAAGTTGAACGGCAGAACGATACTGCCTCTCTGATTCGCGCAGATTCGTATGATTCGCGGTTGAGTCTGACCGGAATCGTGAAACCCTCTTCAAACGGCTGATGTGTTACCAGTTTTCAATCCCTTCCAACTCGGTGAACCGGTCGCTGCGCACTCGTCCCCTCGCCTCCCGATTCCCGGATTCGATTCCCTGATGAACCAGCGATATCTCCGGGCGGCGCTGGCCGCGTGTTGCTGTCTCGCGTGGTCCGCGTCCGTTGCCGGCGCCGCGGAGGCGGGCGGGCACGACGGGCACGAGCACGGCACGATGAACGGCACCTGGCCGCACGTGTTGCTGGGCATCTACTGCCTGTTCGTCGTCGCGGCGTCGCTGGTGGGGGGCTGGTTGCCGTCGCTGGTGCGGCTGACCCACGCGCGGATGCAGACGCTGATCAGCTTCGTCGGCGGGCTGATGCTGGGGATCGGGCTGTTCCACCTGTTGCCGCACGCGATTCAGGAACTCGGTTCCGTCGACAGCGCAATCTACTGGATGATGGGCGGAATCGTGACGATGTTCCTTCTGATGCGGATCTCGCACGCGCATCATCACGAGCCGATCGAAATCGCCGCCGAGCCGCACGACCACGATTATGGGCGGAAGGCGGAAGGCGGAAGGCGGAAGGCGGAAGGACCTCCGACCTCCGACCTCCGACCTCCGACCTCCGACCTCCGACCTCCGACCTCCGACCTCGTCCACGACCACGATCACGACGCCTGCCGCGGCGGAGACCTTCAGGCCCACCCCTTCAGTTGGTTCGGCCTCGCGCTGGGGTTGTGCCTGCACACGCTGATCGACGGCGTCGCCCTGGGGGCGAACGTTGCCGCCGACGCCGGGCACAGCGAAACGTTTGCGCTGCTGGGGCTGGGGACGTTCCTCGTCGTGCTGCTGCATAAGCCGCTGGATGCGATCCCCATCACGTCCGTCATGGCCGCCGGCGGCTGGTCGGCGAAGGCCCGCAACGCGGCGAACTTCGGCTTCTCGCTCATCTGCCCGCTGGGAGCGCTGCTGTTCGTGCTCGGCGTCGCGCAGTTCCACGGCCCGACGCAGCAACAGATCATCGGCAGCGCCTTGGCGCTTTCGGCGGGGGTGTTCCTCTGCATCTCGCTGGGAGACCTGCTGCCGGAAATGGAATTCCACTCCCACGACCGCGTTCGCCTCACGGTCGCGCTGCTGTTGGGGATCGCGCTGGCGTGGGGAATTACGTTCCTGGAGCCGGAGCACCTGCACCCGTAGGTCCGGACGGCCCGTCCGGACCTCGATGGGCCGAACCGTATCCAATGATATCTCACCGTCCGAAGAGAATCCCCGCCACGCAGCCGGCAACCGCCCCGACCGCCGCCCCCAGCGGAAACGTCACGAAATGCCATCCGGCGGCGAACGCGATCGCCCCGAGGCACATCCCGATGTACACCCAGGCCTTCGACGCGCCGAACCGCTGCGCCGCCCAGAACGCGCAGGCGATCGCGATCACGATCCCCAGCAGCCAGTACAGGATTTGCAGCCACGGATTGCCGCGGAAGTTGAACGACGCGAATTGCGCGAGCAGCATCATGATCGCTTGGAAGTTGGTGTCCCGCCTTCAGGCGGCCCGTTGTGCGTTCAATGGCGTGTGTTTCGACGGCGGGCCGCCTGAAGGCGGGACACCAGCCTTCGTCACCCGTCCGTGCACCACACCTTGTAATTCCGCCGGCTCTCGTCGTAGTCCATCTCGATCAGCCCCTCCTTGGCGATCGCCTCCAGCAGGTCGGTGAAGCTCGAATAGCCGTAGTAGTTCTCGTTGAAACCCGGGTACACGCGGCGGATGGCCTGCTTCAACTGCGAACTCCACACCTGGTCGTAGTCCTGCTCCAGCGACGTGAGCACCTCGACGAGGCGGTCGGCGGCTTCCTGTTTCTTGTCGGGCTTTTTTTCCTCTTTGGCGGCCCCCTTGCCGGTCGCCTTCTTCGTCCGCGACTTCGCCTTGCCGGCCGCGCGGATCAGGTCGTCGTAGTAGAGGAACTCGTCGCAGTTGGCAATCAACAGGTCCGAGGTCGAGCTTTTCACCCCGCAGCCCAGCACGCGCTTGTTGTTCTCCTTCAGTTTCGAGACCAGCGGCGAGAAATCGCTGTCACCGGAGATGAGGGCGAACACGTCGATGTGGTTCTTCGAGTAGCACAGATCGAGCGCGTCGACGACCATGCGGATGTCGGCGGAGTTCTTGCCGCTCATCTTGCTCTGCGGGATGTCGATCAGCTCGATCCCCTGCCCGTGGAACTCGCGGACGGCGTCCTGGTAGCCGTTCCAGTCGCAGTAGGCCCGTTTGTAGACGATCCGCCCTTTTTCGAGCAGCCGCTTGAGCACGAGCTGGATCTGAAATCGCCCGGCTTTCATGTCCCGCACGCCGATGGCGAGGTTTTCGAAGTCGACAAAGACGGCGATGAGGGGTTCGTCGGTCATGCGCTGCTCAAGTTGAAGGTCGGAGGTCGGAATGGATGGAAGGCGACAGGCCGGCTCGAAGTCGAGACAGAAAAATTGGTGACAGAAAAATACGACATGAGATTGCGAGTTCTCTCTGTTGTCACTGTTGCCTTCTGTTCGGTCCCTTAATGTGGACAGCGCATTTTTCTGTCACCAATCTTTCTGTTTGAAATTCGTTGCGGCTTTACCGCGCTGGGTATTTCATTCAATCACCCTCCCCCGCCAGAAACTCCCGCAGCCGCGCGAACCCGGCTTGCAGAGCGTCCATGCTCGCGGCGAACGACAGCCGCACGTAGCCGGGGGCGCCGAAGCCGTCGCCGCTGACGGTCGCCACGTGGGCCTCCTGCAGCAGGTGGGCGCAGAATTCGGTCGAGTCGTTCGCCACGCAGCCCTTGGCCAGCTTGCGGCCGAAGTGCGACGCGACGTTGAAGAACGCATAGAACGCCCCCCCCGGCTCGGCGAAACTCACGCCGGGCAGCGAACGGAGCTGCTGCAGCACGAACTCCCGCCGCTTCGCGAACTCGGCCCGCATCTCGGCGACGCACTCCTGCGGGCCGTCGAGCGCGGCGAGCGCGGCGTGCTGGCTGATGCTGCACGGGTTCGACGTCTCCTGACTCTGCAGCTTGGCGATGGCGGCGGAAAGCCGCTCGTCGGCGATCGTCCAGCCGATCCGCCAGCCGGTCATCGCGTAGGCCTTGCTGACGCCGTTGACGAGAATCGTCCGCGCCTTCACCGCCTCGCCCAGCGCGGCGAAGCTGCGGAATTCCGAACCGGCGTAGATCAGCTTGTCGTAGATTTCATCGGAGAGCACCAGCAGGTCGCGCTCGACGGCGACGTCGGCCAGCTCCCGCAGCGTCGCGACGGGATACGCCGCCCCCGTGGGATTGCAGGGGCTGTTGAGCATCAGCAGCTTCGACCGCGGCGTGATGGCGTTCCGCAGTTGCTCCGCCGAGAGGCAGAAGCCGCTCTCCTGCGTCGTGTCGACGATCACCGGCGTGGCCCCGGTCAGCTCGACCAGCGCGCTGTAGCTGACCCAGTAGGGGGCGGGGATGATGACCTCATCCCCCGGCCCGCACAGCGCCGCCAGCACGTTGTGCACGGCGTGCTTCGCCCCGTTCGAGATCGTGACGTTCGCCGGCGCGTAGTCGAGCCCGTAGTCGCGCTTCGCGGCGGTGCAGACGGCCTTCTTCAATTCCGGCAGCCCGACCGCCGGCGTGTAATGCGTGTGGCCGGCGTCGATCGCCGCCTTCGCCGCGGCGCAGATGTGCGGCGGCGTCGTGAAGTCCGGCTCGCCGAGCGTGAAGTCGTAAACGGTGATCCCCGTGCTGCGAAGCTCTTTCGCCTTGGCGGCCGCCGCAATCGTTTCGGAGGGCTTCAGCTTCTGCACGGTCTGGGAAAGCTTCATCGCTGCGGTCTTTCGCGTCGCGGGGGGACGGTCGTATGAGGGGGACGCACCGCGATTGTTTTCGTGCCGCGCGGCGCCGTCAAGTGTGTCACGGCGTTGCGGCGGCAGACGGGCGCATTCCCCGGTCGCGGACACCAGCGAGGAGTGGCGCCGCTCCAGGTTGTTCAACCAACACCGTGTCCACAGCAGTCGCAACCTTCTGACGCCAGCTTCAAAAGAACCCGTGCCGAAGAACAATACGATCAGTCTTGATGAGGTCGTGTGCCGGGAGCATCTCGGCGGATTGGGCTGCTAAAGCGATTTTCGCGACTCGATTGATCGTCGATCAACGCTTTATTTTCAGACCGCGCGGTTGCGGACACTGGCGATCGAGTGGCGGTGTCTCTGCCCGCGCAAAATATCACCGGAGAACCGCATGTTTCGCGATTCTCCGGTTTGAGTGGCGGGGACAGGATTCGAACCTGCGACCTCGAGGTTATGAGCCTCGCGAGCTACCGGGCTGCTCCACCCCGCGGCATGGACGGGCGGACATTCTCCGCCTCGGTGGAATTGAATTCTAGCTTCCATCGGCCGACCCGACAAGCCTCGATTCTGCAAAAACCGGCGGAAGAGTGCGCGACGCAGTTTGCAATCCGTAGTCGATCCGCCGACAGGGGAACGTGGATCAACGCCGATTGAGCGGATCTGCGCGGATCAGAAAAGGTCATGGCAGATGGATATTGCGGCAGAGTGAATTCGAAAGCTGGCGGGGCTCTGTTTTCAGCCCTCCGAATTCCTGCCGGAAAGGTGACACCGGACCGCTGAAAGCTCGCGGCAATCATTCCGCCGCGGAGTCATTCTGTCGTTCCGTTCTCTTCTCTCTGTTCCGCGCAAATTCGCTCGATCCGCCGAATCCGTGTTCCCCCCTTGGCTGCGTCGGGCAATCACATAGTGCGTCGCTAACCCCCGACGGAGCGAACAACGAATGACGAAGCTCGAATGACGGAGGAATGACGAATTCCGAAGCAGGAATGACCGTGGGGGACTCTTCGTCATTCGGGCTTCGTCATTGATTCGTCATTCGCCCTCTTTCGATTTGAACAGGGGCGTCATTCGGAGCGGCGTCTGATGGCCACGGTTGTCTCCGCGGGTCCCGCCGGATACCCTCGACCTGCCCGGCCTTTCGTGGCCGCGCGAGATTGACCGGCGCACGACCGCTGGAACACGTCGGACCTTCCACTACGGAGAGAGCAACCATGTTTCGCAGAGGGATGTTGCCCTTGTCGCTGCTGGCCCTGTTGGCCCTCGGAACGGCCGGCTGCGGAAAAAAGGCGGACGAAGCCAAGACCGGCGCCGACAAGGGGGGCGACGCCGGGGTGTCGCTGCCGACGGCGAACAAGCCGATCGACACGCGGTACGTCAGCGACGATTTCGTCGGCGCGGTGGTGCTGCATCCCGCCCGCGCGTTGGAGAGCAAATTCGTCAAAGACGTTCTGGCCGAGGTCGAGAAGGAATTCGGCAGGAAGAAAGTCGCCGGCGCCTTCGCGAAGGTGAAACAGGAAGTCGGCGTCGACCCGCGGAAGATCGAACAGGTGATCGTCTTGATCGACCGCGAATCGGGCATGCAGGCGGCGGCGATGTTTCAGGGGGGCGGCGGCGAGGAACCGTTGCCCGCGATGATCGTCCGCTTCAACGAGGCCGTCGACCAGCAGGCGATCCTCTCGAAAATCGGCGAGAAGTTCACGGCGCCTCCCAAGGGGCTGAAGGTCCCGCGCAGCGACGGCCCCGTGTTCCCCGGCAAGAAAGCGGATGCAGTCAAGCCGGACCCGCCGGAATTCTCCAGGAAGCCGTCTTCGGCGAAGAAGGAAACACCGAAGAAGGCCGACCAGCCGAAAGAACCGACGCCGGGTGGGAAAGATTCCGGCCCGCCGAAGTCGATCGAAAAAGCCCACGACGGCAAGACGTACCGCGTGTTCGGCCCGGCCGCCGTCTGCTTCGTTGACGACAAGACGCTGCTGACGGCGAAAGAAGACCTGCTGAAGAAGATGATCACCGCAAGCGACGTCAAATCGCCGCTGACCGCCCGGCTGAAGACGCTGGGGGACGAGCACGACCTTGTCGTGGCGATGGACGCGGCGCCGCTGACGGACTTGCTGAAGAACTTCCCCCCCGATGCGTTCGGGCCGGAAATCACGCCGGCGGTGGAGCACGCGAAGAAGATCAAGACGATCGCGATCACGGCGGGCATCAGCGGCGGCACGCTGGCTTCGGTCGTGCTGCAGATGCCCGGCGAGGAAGACGCGAAGGGGTTCGCGTCCTATATCCAGGAGAAAGGGGTCACGAAGCTCCACGATTTGTACGCCCAGATGAAGAGCGACCCGAAGGCAAAGGTCCCGCCGGAAGCGCAGTTCCTGGTGAAACTGGCCGACGAGATCGTCGAGGGCCTGAAAGCGGGGCACGTCGGCAGCGACGTCGTCGTGTCGATCCCGCGGCCGGCGGAACTGGACAAGCTGCCGTCGCAGCTTGGGCCGGCGATCAAGGCGGCGGGGAAGGCGGGAAAAACTGCGAATATTCGAGCCGCCAAGGCCAGCATCAAGGGCCTGGAAATGACGGCAAAACTCTACGCCGTCGACCACAATGCAAACTTTCCGTCGTCGATCCAAGATCTGCTGCATCCGAAGGACATCGCCACCGGGAAGCCAGCTCGACCGTATCTGGAGCGAGTTCCCCGCGATCCGTGGGGACAGGAACTGCATTACGAGTGGCCCATTAAGAAAACGCCGAACGCCCAACAGCCGGCGATCTGGTCGAACGGGCCCAACATGAAAGATGAAGGTGGCAGTGGCGACGACATCAGCAATTGGATGAGTCGCTGACTCCGCGAGTTCAGACATCGTTCAGCAAGCGTCCGACGCCGTCGACTCCCAAGACCGGCTCGTGGTCGGGAATCCGGCACAACGTCGCGACGACGCGGCGGGCGCCTGCCAGACGGAATGCCTGCCGAAGACCGGCGACCCCATCGCCTTGCTTGATCTGTCCCAACCCCGATTCACAGTCGTTGAGCACGATCAGTTCAGTTCCGCGGAGATCGATCTCAAATCCGTTGAGACGCTTCGAGTTGCAAACAGTCGGGGCGACAAGTCCGCTATTGAACTTTTCACCGCTGGCGTCCGCGCGATGCCGGCGCAATTAGCCGCTGCCGCCAAAGCATTAGCGACGACTGCTGGATGAAGATTTCGAGACCCTGCCCCTCAGAATACGCCGGGATGACCGGAGTCACTTCCGAAGTTGCCGAACGGGGCGGGCTCGCTTGCCAACGCTGCCGCCCCAAGCGAGGCGATCGCTAATACCCATTCGAAAAGTGAAGACTCTGAACGGGCGGCGCGACAAAGATCCGAGAGATTTCAGCGAGCGCTTCAGAGTATGGATGTCATCTGCGAACCGAAAAGGGCTCCGCGGTGTCGAGGCGGGTTGGAGCAGACTGAACGGTGTCATCGTATGAACGGCGGGAGAAGATGGTTGAACCAAAGAGCGACACGATGGAGATCCCGACCCAACAGGGGTACGATCGCTGGGCCTCAGTCTATGACGATGAAGACAATCCGCTCGTTCGGCTGGAACAGGAGCAGTTCGAGCGGGTCATGTCCGATGTACGCGGCCTGCGTGTGCTCGATGCAGGATGCGGTACCGGCCGCCACGCACTGTCGCTCGCGCGATGTGGGGCGCAGGTCACGGCGATCGACTTTTCCAGTGGGATGCTTGGCAAGGCACGCGCAAAGCCCGGCGCCGAAGCCGTGGAGTTTCTGCAGCATGACCTCCAGTCACCGCTTCCGTTCTCCGATGGGCAGTTCGACCGCGTCGTTTCCGGACTTGTCGTTGATCACATCGGCAGTCTCGCGGACTACTTTGCTGAGCTGCGACGGGTCTGCCGTCCCGATGGGCTTGTGCTGATCACAGTGATGCACCCCGCGTTGAATCTCCGGGGCGCTCAAGCCCGCTTCACCGACCCGGACACGGGCGCCCTGATTCTGCCTGCCAGTCGCCGCCATCTGGTGTCGGACTACGTCATGTCGGCACTGAAGGCCGGCCTGTCCATTCAACAGATGCGGGAACATCTGGTCGACGAGAAACTGGCCGTGCGTTCGGAGCGCGCACGTCGCTACTTGGGCTGGCCTATGCTACTGCTGTTTGAATTCGCGCCTTGAAGTGAGTCAGACTGCCATGACACCAACACCGATCAACCTATCCCAAAAACTGAGCCAGTTTGCGGACCAGTGGTCGCCAAAGATCATTGCCAGTTATGAGAATTGTCACTTCAAGCTGGCGAAGCTGCAAGGCGACTTCGTCTGGCACAGCCATCCTGAGAGCGACGAAGCGTTTTTCGTGCTCCGCGGCCGGTTGCGCATCGACTTTCGCGAGGGAGCCGTCACGCTGGAGGAGGGCGAAATGCTCGTCGTTCCCAAAGGAGTCGAGCATAAACCGTTCGCCGAGACCGAGTGCCATGTTCTGCTGCTGGACCGCGCGGGCGTCGTCAACACGGGCGATGCTTCCGAGAACGACCTGACGGAAAGTGACTGTGATTGGATCTGACCGAGGGAAACGTTCCATGACACGTACACGATTCTGTGGGAACTGGACAGAGTCATGAAACAGAATATTGGACTGGTCGCACTGGTCGTGCGTGATTACGACGAGGCGATCGATTTTTACGTAGGCAAGCTTGGCTTCACGCTCGTCGAAGACATACCCATTCCCGAGCAGGACAAGCGATGGGTCGTTGTCGCGCCGCCTGGGGCCTGCGAGTCGCGCCTGTTGCTGACGCGCGCACGTGGTGCGGACCAGGTCTCGCGGATCGGCAATCAAACCGGGGGGCGCGTGTTTCTGATCCTGCACACCGACGACTTCTGGCGCGACTACAACAGCTACTCGGCCGTGGGAGTCGTCTTTGACCGCCCACCGAGTGAAGAGACTTACGGGACGGTCGCCGTGTTCAAGGACCTGTACGGCAACCTGTGGGACTTGGTGCAGCCCAAGCAAGGAACGTAAAGCAATGACACAGGTCCGGAAACGTGAATCACCGTGGAGGCCCGTCGCTTCGGTTCCGGAGCCGCTGCAGACGCCGCCATTTGTGCTGGAGCCACTCGATGAAAAGCACGCAGCGTTGGACTTTGAGGCGCTGATGTCGTGTCGAGCCAGGCTTCGCGAGGAACTCCAGTGGGGCGAGTGGCCACCTGAGGACTTTACTCTGGAGTTGAACCGTGCAGACCTTCGGCGTCATCACGACGAATACATTCGAGGCGAGGCGTTCGCCTACACGGTGCTTCGCCCTGACCGCACCCGTTGCCTTGGCTGCATCTACCTTGAACGCTGCGGCGAGATCGAAGGCGCCCAACTCGCATACTGGGTCATCGATGATGCCATCGACTTGGAAGCCGCTCTCGTAAGCGGTGTGCTCCAATGGATACATAGCGCCTGGTCAATTGACCGTGTTCTGATCCCCCTCCGTAAAGAGAATGTCCGTGGACTTAGGCTTGCGGAAAAATGCGGATTTGTGCCTTGGCGCTGCGTCGAGGATGGTCCACTTTCAGAACACCGTTGTTTCCTGTCGGCGGCGGTCAATCGTGAATAGAGCGTGGCATCCCGTAGCGCACATATCGACCGCTGCCACGACGAAACCGCCGAGTTGGCCGCGAAAGTTTTTCAACTTTCGCAAACCTTTCAAGATCAATGGCTTACCACCGATTACGCCGCGAAGCGTCGTATCCTCGAACTCGTGTGTTTGAACTAAACGCTCGATGGCATAACTCTTGTCCCCACAATGAAAAAGCCCTTCGACGTTCTCGCCGAAAGGCTCATTTCTGAAAACAGTCGGGACGACAGGATTTGAACCTGCGACCTCTTGACCCCCAGTCAAGCGCGCTAGCCAGGCTGCGCCACGTCCCGTGGAGTGTGTTGTCTGTTTCTAACCGTTGGCTGCGTTTCATTCAAGGGCGGAGAATCGTTTGTGCCGCCTTTATCGAGACGCTGAATCGACCGGCGGGGTTCGCCCGGGAAAAGGGGACTGGTCCATTTTTCGGAAGCACGTTGCGGCGCGCCGTTGCGTTCCGGCCGAAAAAGTGGACCTGTCGTCTTCCACGAGGTTTCCGCACGGGGCCGTTCGGGGTAAATTCCGGCCAGGAATGTAGTGCGGAATTTATTCCGCACGAGACGTCGATCGTGCGGAATGAATTCCGCACTACGCGAACACCGGGGAGGCAGCGTGTACGATTGCGTCATCGTCGGCGGGGGGCATAACGGGCTGGTCGCCGCTGCGTATCTGGCGCGGGCCGGGTGGAAAGTGCTCGTGCTGGAACGCCGCGGGCTGGTCGGCGGCTGCGCGGTGACCGAGGAAGTCTGGCCGGGGTATCGCGTGTCGACTGCCTCGTACGTCGTCAGCCTGCTGCTGCCGGAAATCGAACGCGATCTGCAGCTCGCGCAGCACGGCTACAAAGTGCTGCCGCGGAACCCGTCGTCGTTCACGCCGTTCGAAGACGGCCGCTCGCTGATGCTGGGGCCGGACAAGGAACGGAACCGGCGGGAGATCGCGAAGTATTCCGAGAAAGACGCGGCCGCCTTTACCCGTTACGAAGCGTTGCTGGAACGGGTCGCGGAATCCATCGAGCCGATCCTTTCCAGCACGCCGCCGGATCTGCTGCCGCTGCCGGGGGAATGGCGGAAGATCGGCTTCGGCAAGAAGCTGCGGGACTTCCGCAAGGCGCTGGCGTTGAACAAGGCATTGAAGAAACTCGGCAACGACCTGCCCGAGGCGATCGAGCTGTTGACCGGGGCCGCCACGCCGATTCTGGACCGCTGGTTCGAATCGGACCAGCTCAAGGCGACGCTGGCGACCGATGCGATCATCGGGAACTTTCAGCCGCCGTCGGCCCCCGGGACGGCTTACGTGCTGCTGCACCACGTGATGGGTTCGGCCGGCGGCGCCCGCGGCGTGTGGGGCTACGTCGAAGGGGGCATGGGAGCGCTCTCGAACGCGATGGCCGCTTCGGCGAAGGAAGCCGGGGCGGAAATTCGCACCGGGTGCACCGTGACGAAGCTGCTGGTTTCCGGCGGCCGCGCTACCGGCGTGCGACTGGAATCGGGCGAGACGATTGAAGCGAAAACCGTGGCGTCGAATCTCGACCCGCACCTGACGTTCGAGAAGCTGCTCGACGCCGATACGCTGCCGGAGCCGTTCCGAGAGGCCGTCTCGCGGATCGACTACTCGTCGGCCAGCCTGAAGATCAACATCGCGGTCAGCGAATTGCCGAACTTCACGTGCCTGCCGGGGAATGGCGAAGTGCTGCCGCAGCATCGCGGGACGATTCACATCGGCGCGACGATGGAATACCTCGAGCGGGCCTACGACGACGCGAAGTACGGCCGGCCGTCGCAACGGCCGATCGTCGAGATGACGATCCCCACGTCGGTCGACCGGACGCTGACGCCCGAGGGGCATCACATCCTGTCGCTGTTCGTGCAATACGCGCCGTATCATCTCGCGGAAAGCAACTGGGACGACGTCAAAGAGGAATTCGCCGACCGCTGCGTGGCCGAGATCGCGCGGTTCGCGCCGAACGTGCCGGGCGCGATCCTGCACCGGCAGGTGCTCTCGCCGCTCGATCTGGAACGCATCTACGGCCTGACCGGCGGGAACATCTTTCAGGGGGCGATGCCGTTGCACCAGCTCTTCAGCCTGCGCCCGGTCGCCGGCTGGAGCGACTATCGCACGCCGGTCCGCGGGTTGTACCTCTGCGGCAGCGCGGCCCACCCCGGCGGCGGCGTAATGGGGGCCTGCGGGCGAAACGCGGCGGTGGAGATGTTGCGCGACGGACGGTGAGAGAGCAAAGGCGGAAGGCGGAGAGCCGGAGAGCACTCACCACTCACCAAGCTCACCGATCCCCGTCGCATTGTTGCGGTGGTCGGCGGTTCCTATACTGGTTGCTCGCGGAAACTGCTTCCCAACGACCCGCCGTCTCGAATCCCTCCGTTCCATCCCGCCGAGGCTTGTCGCATGTTCCGATCTGCAAAACGTGTTGTTCCGTGGCTGGCCGCGCTGGTCGTGGCTCCCCTGACGCTGTGGGGTGCAGAACCGTCGAAGGGCTGGCCGTCGTGGCGCGGGCCGAACCGGGATGGGGTTTCCACAGAGACCGGCCTGCTGCGGACATGGCCGACGGAAGGCCCGCCGCTGCTCTGGCAGGTGAAGGGGCTGGGGCGGGCGTATTCCAGCGTGGCGATTTCGGGGGGGAAGATCTTCACGATGGGGTCCCGCCGCCGATCGACCGAGCTGATCGCGCTCGACCTGAAAACGGGGAAGGAACTCTGGTCGGCGAAAGTCGGCGGCGGAAGCCCGAACTGTACGCCCACCGTCGACGGCGATCTCGTCTACGCCCTGGGACGCAACGGCGACCTCGTCTGCGCGAAGACCGGCGACGGGTCGATCGTGTGGAAGAAGAGTTTCCCACGGGATTTCGGCGGGCGGATGATGTCCGGCTGGGGCTACAGCGAATCGCCCCTCGTCGACGGCGACCGCTTGATCTGCACGCCGGGCGCCGGCGACGCCATGATCGCCGCCTTGAACAAGAAGACCGGCGACGTGATCTGGAAGGCCGCCCTGCCTGACGACGTCGGCGACCGCGGCAAAGACGGCGCGGCATATTCGTCGATCGTCATCAGCAACGCCGCCGGCGTGAAGCAGTACGTGCAGCTCACCGGAAAGGGGATCATCTCCGTCGCGGCAAAAGACGGAAAGACGCTGTGGACCTACAACCGCGTCGCCAACCGGACGGCGAACATCCCCACGCCGATCGTCACGGGGGATTACGTGTTTTGTTCCACCGGCTACGGCATCGGCGCGGCCCTGTTGAAGGTCGTCAAGGACGGCAGCGGCCTGAAAGCCGAAGAAGTCTACTTCCTCAATTCGCGGACGCTGCAGAACCACCACGGCGGGATGGTGCTCGTCGACGGCCACGTCTACTGCGGCCACGGGCACGGGCAGGGGTTTCCGATCTGCGTGGAATTAAAGACCGGAAAGGTCAAATGGGGCGGCGGACGCACCCGCGGCCCGGGAAGCAACTCGGCCGCCATCGTGTACGCCGACGGGCACCTCTACTTCCGCTACGAAAACGGCGTGATGGCCCTGATCGAGGCCACGCCGAAAGAATACCGTCTCAAGGGGTCGTTCAAGCTCGCCTCGGTCAACGGGCCGAGCTGGCCGCACCCCGTCGTCTATGACGGCAAGCTGTATCTGCGGGATAACGACACGCTGATGTGCTACGACATCAAGCGGAAGTGACGAGTTGAGGGTCGGAGGTCGGAGGTCGGAGGTCGGAGGTCGGAGGTCGGAGGTCGGAGGTCGGAGGTCGGAGGTCGGAGGTCGGAGGTCGGAGGTCGGAGGTCGGAGGTCGGAGGTCGGAGGTCGGAGGTCGGTGGTCGGAGGTCGGAGGTCGGAGGTCGGAGGTCGGAGGTCGGAGGTCGGAGGTCGGAGGTCGGAGGTCGGAGGTCGGAGGTCGGAGAACTAAAGGATCGATCTTCACTCGGTACTGAGTACTGAGTACCGGGCACTAAGTACCGAGTATCAAGTGCCTTCATCCCTCATCCTTCATCCCTCATCCTTCATCCCTCATCCTTCATCCTTCATCCCTGTCTGCAACACGATGGAACTTTTCCTGATGAAGCTTCCCATTCCATTCGCGGCATCCGCGAGCGATGCCGGTCCCGAGTTGTGGACGAATCTGGTGAACCTGCTGGCGGCCCTGTGGGGGATCGCCGTTGCGCTGGTGGAGCTGGTCGCGCCGTGGACGCCGCTGCTGGCGTGGATCGCGTTCTGGCTGTTCGCGGTCAACTGGTTGAAGCTGCGGGAGGTGATGATCCGCGGGGGGTGGATCGGCGTGGTGTTGATCGGGGTGGTGATGGTCGTGGTCTGGGGGACGATTGCGTCGCCGATGGAGCCGACGCATCACATTTTCGGCCTGACGTTGAGCAACTACGTCGGCAAGACGGTCTACGTGACGGTGCTGTTCTGCATCATGTTCCTGTGTGGCTCGGTGCAACTCTCCGGCCTCGCCCCCGCCTGCTGCCGATTCCCGGAGGAAGCCGAAGAACCGGCGGCGGCCAGTCACGACCACGGGCATCACTAAGAGAACTGTAGTGCGAAATTCATTTCGCACGAGAAGTGGACAGTGCGAAATGCCCCGTTAGCAGTTGAAGAAGGGCGCACTACGCGTGGCGTTCGCCAAGTTCGCCGACGATCTCCCGCGAGCGCGGCCCCGTTGCCGTGAATCGGAACCGCCGCTCGCTTTCGCCCGCGATCGCGATTTCGCACCGCAGGTGGTCGGCGGGCAGGACCGGTTCGACGCGGTCGCCCCATTCGATCAGGCACACGCCGTCGGAATACAGCAGCTCTTCGGCCCCCAGTTCCAGAAACTCGTCGAGGTCGCGGAGCCGGTACGTGTCGAAGTGATAGATCGGCAGCCGCCCCGCGTACTGCTGCAGGAGCACGAACGTCGGGCTGGTCGCCTCGCGGCGGTCGACCCCCATTGCCTCGGCGACGGCCTGCACGAGCCGCGTCTTCCCCGCACCGAGGTTGCCGACGAGGGCGACGACGTCCCCGGCTTTGAGCGTCGCCGCCAGAACGGCGCCCAGTTGCCAGGTGTCGGCTTCGTCGCGCGACACGAATTCCACGGAAGCTGCGGCCATTGGATTCATTGACTCGCAAGATGCCGATTTGGCAGCCGAATCGGCCGGGTTCCTGATGCGTCGGCGGTATCGTCAGTCCACGCCGGCCGACTCCCGGTCGATCGCACGTCGCAACACGTTACGGAGGCTTTGGATAAGGGAAATCAGCAAATCCGGTTCCGATTTGGCATCGATTTTTCACAGAGTGAAGGAATCCCTGTCGACACGAACCGCTGGAACGTGCTAATTTCGGAGTGGCCGCTCGACAAACCGCTCGGCGCGATTCCTCTCCGGGGAGAGACCCGCGATGGTTGGCGTCTCAAGATCGTACCAATTGTTGATCGCCGACGACGACCCCGGCTTCCGGGAAACGCTGCGGGACATTCTCGAACCCTGTTTCGTGCTCATCGAGGCCGAATCGGGGGAAGAGGCGCTGGCGATTATCGAGTACCAGCCGGTCGACATCGCCCTGCTGGACATGAACATGCAGCGGCTGACCGGTCTGGAGACGCTGCGGCTGATCAAATCGGTCAACGATCTGGCGCCGTGCATTCTGATCACCGCCGACGTGACCGACGAGTTGGTCCGCGACGCCCACGACGCCGACGCCTTTTCGGTGCTCTCGAAGCCGGTGACCCGCTCCGACCTGGTGCGAACGGTGCACACGGCGATGACCGACGTCTACCACGACCCACAAGCGCTGGCGGCGCTGCTGAATTGAGGGCGGGTCGGAGGGTCGGAGTTCGGAGGGTCGGAGTTCGGAAGGTCGGAGGTCGGAAGTCGGGGGTCGGAAGTCGGAGGTCGGAAGGTCAAGAAATCGACGGTCATTCCGTACTGAGTACTCCGTACTGAGTACCGAGTACCGTCGCTCATCCCTCATCCCTCATCCTTCACCCATCCATCCCTCTTCCCGTCCGCTTCCGGACAAGTGCCGGTGTCTCGGTGCGATGCACGTTGACTCCCCCCACCCTCCGCCGTAAATTGAATCGTGGGCCCTCCATCTCGCCGACGAAGTCGTCTCCATGCTCGCCAAGCGGATCATTCCCTGTCTCGACGTGCACGGCGGGCGGGTCGTTAAGGGGGTGAATTTTCTGAACCTCCGCGACGCCGGCGACCCCGTGCAGGTCGCCGCCCGTTACGAGCAGGAGGGGGCCGACGAGCTGGTCTTTCTCGACATCACGGCCAGCCACGAGCAGCGGGAGATCATCCTCGACGTGGTGCGGCGGACGTCGGAAGTCGTGTTCATGCCGCTGACCGTCGGCGGGGGCATCCGCACGCTGGACGACATCCGCAACCTGCTGAAGGCCGGCTGCGACAAGGTGTCGATCAACTCGGCCGCCGTGAAGGAGCCGGAGTTCGTCCGCGAAGCCGCCCTCCGCTTCGGCAGCCAGTGCATTGTCGTGAACATCGACCCGAAGCGGGTGGCGATTGCGGATTGGGGATTGCGGATTGCGGATTCCGCGAGCGCGTCCCGAGTGCCCGACCATCTGCGGGTTCGCCCGCGTCCTTCCCCCGCAGAAGGGATGAAAAACGACGAAGCCCAATCCGCAATCCGCAATCCCCAATCCGCAATCGCCTGGGACGTTCACATCAACGGCGGCCGCGTCCCCACCGGGTTGGATGCCGTCGCGTGGGCGAAGGAGGTCGAGCGGCTGGGGGCCGGAGAGATCGTGCTGACCAGCATGGATGCCGACGGCACGAAAGACGGGTATGATCTGGAGATTACGCGGGCGGTCGCCGAGGCGGTGACCATCCCGGTGGTCGCCAGCGGCGGTTGCGGTTCACCGCGGCACATGTTCGAGGTGCTCACCGAAGGCCGGGCCGACGCGGCGCTGGCGGCGAGCATCTTTCACTACGGCGAGTATACGATACAGGAAACGAAGCGCTTCCTGGCCGCCCGAGGCGTCCCGGTGCGGCTGAGTGGTGAGTGGGATGAAGGATGAAGGATGAGGGATGAAGGAGCCTTCATCCTTCATCCACGTCTTTCCGCGACTAACTACTCACGACTCACCATTCACCACTCACCAATGCAACTGACAACGGACACTTCCCCATGGTCACCATCGCGGACTGGACCACCTCCACCTACGAGATCGGTAAGGACCTTGAAGTCGACAAGGTCTTCAAGATGGCGATCAAGCACAACGCGTCGGACATCCACCTGCAGGTGGGGAAGCCGCCCATCCTGCGGATTCGCGGCGCGCTGCGCGATCTGCAGATGGACCCCATCACGGAGTCGGGGATGGTCGAGCTGCTGTTCCCCATGATGGACCAGCGGAACCTCGACATCTTCCATCGCGACGGCGGGGCCGACTTCGCGAAGATCGTCAAGCAGGACGGCAGGGACTGGCGGTTCCGCGTGAACCTGCTCACGCAGCTCGGCAAAGTCGGCATGGTCGCCCGTAAGGTCGAGCAGTTCATCCCCAACTTCGAAGGGCTGAACCTGCCGCCGGTGATGGAAGAGCTGTGCAAGTTCGACCAGGGGATGGTACTGCTGGCCGGGGTGACCGGCTCCGGCAAAAGCACGACCATCGCCAGCATGCTCGACTGGATGAACCACAACGACAAGCTGCACATCCTCACCATCGAAGACCCCATCGAATTCGTCTACACGCCCGACAAGTGTCTCATCAACCAGCGGGAAATCGGCATGGACGTCATCGATTTCCAGGTCGCCATGAAGCACGCCGTCCGCGAAGACCCCGACGTGATGCTCGTCGGCGAGTTGCGCGACCGCGAGACGTTCGAGACGGCCATTCACGCGGCCGAGACGGGGCACCTGGTGTTCGGGACGATCCACGCCTCCGGCGCGCCGAGCACGATCGGCCGTATTCTCGACCTGTTCCCGCAGGACATGCACAACGCGATCCGCAGTTCGATGGTGTTCAACATGAAGGCCATCGTCGCCCAGAAGCTGCTGCCGACGATTCTCGAAGGGGAAGGGCAGCCGAAGCGCGTCCCCATTCTGGAGATCATGACCTTCAACCCCACCGTGCGGAAACTCGTGATGGAGCAGCACGACGAGAAGCTGGCCGCCGCCATCCGCATCGGCAAGGAAGAAGGCATGCAGCTCTTCAACGACAGCCTGTATTACTTCCTGCAGAAGGAGTACATCGACCGCGCGACCGCCTTCGAGGTCTCCCCCAACGCCGAAGAGTTGAAGATGATGCTCAAGGGCATCCAGGTGAAAGCGGCGGCGATCCTTTAAGAGTCGAGAGTCCAGAGTCGAGAGTCGAGAGCCAGAGGTTGACTCGCCCGTTTTTTCCGGCTCTCCATTCTTCGACCTTGATTTCTTTCTGGCTCTTGACTCTCCGCTCTCGACTCTCGACTCTCTCATGCCCGACAAAACCCGCTGCGGCTGGATCAAAGACGACCTCATGCGGGCCTACCACGACGACGAGTGGGGGGTCCCCGTGCATGACGACCGGCTGCATTTCGAGCACCTGATTCTCGACGGGGCGCAGGCGGGGCTGAGTTGGGCGACGATTCTCAACAAGCGCGATAACTACCGCAAGGCGTTCGACAACTTCGACCCCGACAAAGTCGCCCGCTACACGCAGAAGCGAGTCGAAAAGCTGCTGCGGAATCCCGGCATCGTCCGCAATCGGCTGAAGGTCGAATCGGCCGTCAAGAACGCGAAGGCGTTCCTCAAAGTGCGGGACGAATTCGGCAGCTTCGACGACTACGTCTGGCGGTTCACCGACGGGGCGACGATCGTCAATTCGTGGAACACGCTCACAGACCTCCCCGCGAAAACCGCCGAGTCCGACGCGATGAGCAAAGACCTCAAGTCCCGCGGCTTCACGTTCGTCGGCTCCACGATCTGCTACGCGTACATGCAGGCCAGCGGGATGGTGCTGGACCACGTGGTCGATTGCTTTCGCTATCGCGAGCTGAAGTCGTAACCCGGAACGCCTGCCGTAGTGCGAAATTCATTTCGCACGACGGCCTTCCAAGGCCGTCGTGTTGAGTGTTGCGCGCCTCGGCTCGACGGCCTCGTAAGGCCATCTTACTTCCGCAGACTCGCTACAACCGCTTCGACCGGCAAAGTCGGCGGAACCGCATCGGCAGCACGATCCGCAGAGTCCGCTACAAAGCGATTACGGAGAGGGTGGGTGTGGTGCCGATTCGCCTCACGCGCCGCGGGAAACGACGTATGTTTCCCAGAGTGGTGAGTGGTGGATGAAAGCGGAAGGCGGAAGAAACGTGTCCGCTTTCCGCCTTCCGCCTTTCATCCCACTCACCACTCACCACTCACCACTCACCTGTTGTCAAACGATGAGAAGCGAAGAATCATCAGTCCCGGCGCCTCGCGGGACCGGCAGTCCGCGTAAGGCGGAAACTCTCGCCCGGATCAAGATCGAATCCGGCGGGCGGTTTTCGTTGATCGGACGGGTCCGCTCCGGGGACGGGCTGTCGATGACGTCGCTCGACCATGAACCATTCACGATCGGCCGCAACAACAGCAATTCCCTGCACCTGCCCGATTCCACCGCCTCGTCGTTTCATGCCGAGTTGACCGGCCTCGAGTCCTGCCTCCGGGTGACAGACCTGAACAGCACGAACGGCACGTTCGTCAACGGCCAGCGAATCGCCGGGACGCATCCGCTGCAGGACGGCGACCTGCTGCAGTTCGGCTCGACGGTCTTCCGCGTCTCGTCGCAGACGGTGACGCCCCCGACTTGCACCGAAGCCTTCGACGCCGCCGACGACGCCGTCGCGCTGGTGCAGTTCAGCGAGGTGTTGAGGAAGCAGGCGATCAATCCGCACTTGCAGCCGATCGTCGACATCAACACGAGGGCCACAGTCGGGTTCGAAGTCCTGGCTCGCAGCCGCTACATGGGCCTGCGGACGGCGACGGCGCTGTTTCAGGCGGCGGCGCGGATGAACGCCGAGATCGTCTTGAGCCAGCAGGCCCGGCTGGCGGGGATGAACGTCGCCCGCATGGTCCCGCACGGGGCGACGCTGTTTTTGAACACGCACCCGCGGGAGCTCGACGACCCCGATTTGGTGAATTCGCTGAAAGAGCTCCGCGCGAATTTCCCCCGGCGGACGATGTGCATCGAGATTCACGAATCGGCCGTCTCCAGCCCGTTGAAGCTCAAGGAACTCAAGTACGCCCTGGCCGACCTGGGGATGCAACTCGCCTTCGACGACTTCGGCGCGGGGCAGTCGCGGCTGCGGGAGCTGATCGCGGTGCGTCCCGATTACGTGAAGTTCGACATGTCGCTGCTGGACAACGTCGAAGACCCGAAGCACGCGCGGGCGATCGAGACCCTCGTGCAGATGACGCTGGACCTGGAAATCGTCCCGCTGGCCGAAGGGGTCGAAAAACAGGAGCAGCACGACGCCTGCCGCGGCGTGGGGTTCCAGCTGGCGCAAGGTTTTCTGTACGGACATCCGATGCCCGTCAGCCTGCTGCAGAAGACACCGGAGACGGAATGACGTACGGAGCGTCGAATCGTCGAGAGTCGAAGGTCGGAAAGTCGAAAGTCGGAAAGTCGGAAAGTCGAACGGTCGAAAGTCAAATGTAAGTCGAAAAGTCAAAAACCGGATGCAAGAGTCGAGAGTCCAAAGCCTATAGCTGAAAGTTGAGAGCCAGTGGAGGCCTTCGAGCTTCCGACTTTCCGACTTTCGACTCTTCGACCTTCGACTCTTCCGACTGGTTTGAACGAGGTGACGGCGATGATCGATCTGGTCGACAAAGAAGCGCCGCGGGGCGACACCGAACATACCACGATCGCCACGCTGCTCTCCGGCGAGAGGTTCTGGCCGTCGGAACCGCGGAACCAGCACGAAACCGGGCTCCCCGCGCCGTTCGTCGAATCGCTGCTGCTGAAGCTGCTGCTGGCCCACGGGAAGACCAGCGGCCGGCAACTCGCCCAGCGGACCGCCCTGCCGTTCGGCGTCGTCGAACCGGTGTTGTCGAAACTCCGCACGCAGCAGCGGGTGGCGCATTCCGGCGCCGCACCGTTGAACGACTACTTCTACACGCTCAGCGAAGTCGGCAAGGACGAGGCCCAGACCGCCTACGAGATGTGCCGCTACCTCGGCCCCGCCCCCGTCCCGCTGATGGACTACATCATCTCCATCGAGGCCCAGGCGATCAGCGACGAGGCGGTCCGCCGCGACGAACTCGAAGCGGCGTTCGCGGGCATTTCCGTCGAACCGGAGCTGCTGAACCTGCTGGGTCCGGCGGTCAACTCGGCGTCGGGCATGTTCCTGTACGGTGCGCCGGGCAACGGGAAGTCGACGCTGGCGCAGCGGATCACCTCCTGCTTCGGGCAGGAAATCTGGATCCCCCACGCGATGATCGAAGACGACTGCATCATCAAGGTCTTCGACCCGGCTTATCACTCCGAAGTGGACGACGGCGACGACGTCGAAGCCAGGCTGGCCAGCTTCGACCGCCGCTGGGTCCGCATTCGCCGCCCCACCGTCGTCGTCGGCGGGGAGCTGACGATGGACAACCTCGAAATCCGACACGACGTCCGCCGCAACATCAGCGAGGCCCCGCTGCAGCTCAAGAGCAACTGCGGCTGCCTGCTGATCGACGACTTCGGCCGCCAGCGGATTTCCCCGGCGGAACTGCTCAACCGCTGGATCGTCCCGCTGGAAGCCCGGCACGACTTCCTCACCCTCTCGACCGGCAAAAAGATCGAGGTCCCTTTCGAGCAATTGATCATCTTTTCCACCAACCTCGACCCGGCCGACCTGGTCGACGAGGCGTTCCTGCGGCGGATTCCCTATAAGATCGAGATCACCGACCCCGGCGACGCGGAACTCGAGGAGTTGTTCCGCCTGCACGCCGATGCGCTGGGCTGCGACTTCAACGCCGACGCGGTCGACCATCTGCTGGAAACGCATTACCGCCCGTTCCAGCGGCCGCGGCGGCGGTGCCACCCGCGAGACATCATGAAACAGGTGCACAACTACTGCACCTACCACGACCTGCCGCTGGTGATGTCCAGCGACAACTTCGACCACGTCGCGAACAGCTTTTTCACGAACTGCCTGAAGAAGCCGGATGAAACGGCCGTTTAGCCGCGACTCGGAGGCTTTGTGCAGAGGAGCGCTCCTCTCCGAAGACTCCGAGTCGCGGCTAAACGCGAGGGAGCGACACTGATGCACAACGCCACCGAACGACGCACCATCCACGCTCAAGGCGGGATGCCGGGGGATGCACTGTCGGCGTCCGGCGAGATCATTCCCGGCTACGAGCTGGAAGAACGCATCGGCGCCGGCGGCTACGGCGAAGTCTGGCGGGTCCGTGCTCCCGGCGGATTGCTCAAGGCGGTGAAGATCGTTTACGGCACCATGTCGGACCGCCACGCGGTCGTCGAGCTCAAATCGCTGGAGCGGATCAAGGGGGTGCGGCATCCCTTCATCCTCACGCTGGAACGCATCGAGATCGTCGAGGGGCGGCTGCTCGTCGTCACCGAGCTGGCCGAAGGGTCGCTGCGGGACCTGTTTGAAGAAATCACCGCGAAAGGGTCGGCGGGTAGCTCGGAGGTCGGAGGTCGGTGGTAGGAGGT
>Ga0268386_10000674_pt1 | contig 22153 bp, 17 predicted proteins | sample RVTome_15_FD_200260 | JGI IMG/M metagenome (GOLD analysis project Ga0268386, IMG submission 200260) | Soil microbial communities from uranium-contaminated site in the Upper Colorado River Basin, Wyoming, United States - RVT150D86... ...
AGACAAGGCGCGCGAGAGTCCGGGCGCGCAGGCGTACCCGACAGTACGTCGAGCACCCGGACCGAGCGCAACGCAGTATTTTCCGGTGCTACGCGGCCGCAGCCGTGGATTGGTGAGAAATGCGGGCTAGGGGCACGGATGCCCCGCCGCGCGATCGCGCAAGCGATTGATAGCGCGTGAGCAAGGGCGAAGCTTGGCTTTGCCCTTGCGTCACTGCACCAGTCCAGGATGGACTCGTGCAGAGGTTCCCTGGCAAGCCGTCAGGGGGAGAGCCGGCGACGCTCGGCGGCCATGCGCGCGGCCAGCTTCGCCAGCCGCGTCCGGCTCAGCGTGATTCGCGCCTGAGCGAACAGCCGCTGCTCCTCGTCCGCCATGTGGCGCTGCAACCGGTAACTCAGCAGTGCCAGGCGTGGCGGCCAGCGCGGATCGCCGGCGTCCAGCGCGCTGAGCTCCTCGACGAGGCGCCGCACCGCCCGATGCTGGTCGTAGCTGTCGAGGGTGCTGTCGCGTGTTTCCTCTTCCTGGCGCAGGGCCGGATAGAAAATCCGTTCCTCGACCTGGTCGTGGATGTACAGTTCGCGGATCAGCTCGGCGAAGGCCTGGGCCCGGCCGGCGCGGTGGGTGGCCGACTCAGCCCGGTACAGCAGCCCCGCCAGTCGCAGGTGCTCGCACCGGAGCAGTTCGAACGGCGAGCGCCCCCCGCTGCGTCGCGGGGCGGCCTCCTCGCGGTCCGCCGGCGGCCTGACGAGGTCGAGGGCGCGCGGCGCGATGCGGCCGGCAGGGGGTGCGCGGGGCGGCGAGGTGTCCGCGCTCATTTCGCTGCCGCCGCGGCGCAGGGGTCACGCCCGGCCGGGCTCGGCTCCGGCTTTTCCTCCAGTGGGGTCCATTCGCCGTCCAGCACATAGCGGCCCTGGGTGCCTTCCGCGTGCATCGACTCGATCGGCACCACGAACAGGCGGTTGCCCATCGCGGGCGACGCCCCCAGGGACAGGACGGCATAGGCGATCTGGCCGCTCTCCACGTCGAGCATCAGGTCACGAATCTCGCCGAGGGTCTCGCCGGCTGCGTTGCAGACGGGATGACCCGCGAGCGAGCTGGCGGAAATGATCTGGCGCATGGGTGACTCCTGCGGGGGCGGGCGGCATTGGGCCGTAGCAATCTGCATGCCAGTGGCGGGCCCGAGGCGAAACGCCGCCCCGCCTCAAAATCCGGGCCGCCATCGCGGGCACGATTGCAGAATTTGCCAACGAGCGCGGCGAGGGTTCACCGCTCTCCCCGCCCGCCCCGCGGCGGGCGGGCCGATTTCTGCCACACTTGCCCACCGATGAGGCAGGCAGCATTGAAGCCGATCGACGTGACGCCCGAGGATCACGTGCTGGGCGCGCCCGACGCCCCGGTGACGGTGATCGAGTACGGCGACTACGAAAGCGCCGACTGCCGGCGCGCCCAAACGGTCGTGGCCCGATTGCGCGAGGCGCTCGGCGGGCAGATCCGCTATGTCTTTCGGCATCTGCCGGCCGGTTCCCACCTGCAGGGCATGGAGGCCGCCGAGGTCGCCGCCTCCGCGGCCGACCAGGACCGGCTCTGGCAGCTCCACGACCGGCTCTTCGAGGCCCAGCCGGACCTGTCCCGGCGCCGGCTGCTGGACCTCGCCACGCTGGCGGGGCTGAATCCGGCCCGCATTGCCGCCGAGCTCGACGAACACCGCTACGGGCCGCGCGTGCAGCGCGATCTGGATTCGGCGAATGCCCTGCGGCTGCGCGCCGCGCCCGCCTTTTTCGTGAACGGCCGCAAGGTCGCCTCCGGGGCAGACGGGCTGCTCGAAGCCGTGCAGGCCGAGCTCGCCACGGCCCGGCAGGACCGCAAGCCGGCCGCGCCTAAACGAGGCAACCGCCGGCCGGTCGCCCCGCCAAAGCCTGCGCCCGCCCCGGCCGCGGAACGGCCGCAACGCCGCACGGCGCCTGCCCCGGAGCCGCCGCCCGCCGCGCCCGCGGCTGCGGCGGCCCCGCCATCCGGCCGACGGCGGGCCGCCCGGTCGCGTCACTTCGTCGTGACCCGCGTGCGGGGACCGGAGTGGAACGAGGCGGCCCCGCTGACGGGGCAGCAGGACTGGGCGAAGCATGCGGCCTTCATGAACGGCCTGGTGGAGGACGGCTTCGTGCTCCTCGGGGGCCCGCTGGGCGAGGGCGAGCGAATCATGCTGGTCGTCCAGGCGCCCGACGCCGCCGACGTGAGGCGCCGGCTCGATGCCGACCCCTGGACGGCCATGGGGCTGCTTTCGATCGTTTCCATCGCCCCGTGGCACGTGCTCCTGGAGCGGCGCAACTCGTGAGCGCGCGGGGAGCGCCCCGTTGATCCGCTCGGCGGCACTCGGCGCCCTGCGGATCGGCCAGACCGGGCGCGTGCTGGCCGGCAGCGGCGTCGGCTGGCTGCTGGGCGACCGGCCGCCGGCACCGCGGCTCGTACGGCAGACCTTCGAGCGCCTCGGGGCGACCTACGTCAAGCTCGGCCAGTTCATCGCCAGCTCGCCTTCCCTGTTTCCCGCGGAGTGGGTGGAGGAATTCCAGCGCTGCCTGGACCGCACGCCGCCGGTGCCCTGGCGGGACGTCCGGCGGACCCTCCGCGCGGAGCTGGGCTCCCAGCTCGACGCCGCGTTCGCGTGGGTGGATCCCGAGCCGCTGGCCTCCGCATCCATCGCCCAGGTCCACGCCGCCCGGCTGACGAGCGGCGAGGACGTCGTGCTCAAGGTTCGCAAGCCGGGAGTGCAGCAGGTGATCCTCACGGACCTCAACCTGCTGCATCTCATCGCGCGCGTCGCCGAAACGGTGACGCCGGCCGCGGCGCATGCCTCGCTGGCGGCCATCGTGGAGGAGATCCAGGCCTCGATGCTGGAGGAGTGCGATTTCCTGAAGGAGGCGGCAAACATCGAGGCGTTCCGGGCCTATCTTGCCGGCGCGGGCATCGAGCGGGCGATCGCGCCGCAGGTGTATGGCGGACTCACGACGGCCCGCGTGCTGACGATGGAAAGGCTCTGGGGCGAGTCCATCGCCGACCCCAGGGCGCTGGCCGCCTGCACGGACGATCCGGAGGAGCTGCTCGTCGCCGCGCTGAAGACATGGTTCGGCAGCCTCATGAGCTGTCGCAGCTTCCATGCGGACCTGCATGCCGGCAACCTCATGGCGCTGCGGGACGGCCGCGTGGGATTCATCGACTTCGGTATCGTCGGGCGGATCCGCGAGGACACGTGGCGGGCGATGTTCGCTCTCGTCGAGGGCCTGCCGCGCGGTGATTTCGCCGCGGTCGCCGCGGCGCTGGCGACCATGGGCGCCACCCGCGACGGGGTGGACACCGCCGGTCTGGCCGGCGACCTCGAGGCGCTGTTCCGGCGCCTCGAACTCGCGCCGGTGCCGCGCGATGCCAACGGCGAACCGGCCTCCGCCCCCGTGGAGGACGACCTGAACCGCGCGCTGATGGACCTGGTCGCCGTCGGCAGGCGCCACGGCATCCGTTTCCCGCGCGAGTTCACCCTGCTGGTCAAGCAGTTTCTTTACTTCGACCGCTACATCCGCATGCTCGCGCCGGATCTCGCGCTCTTCGGCGACCCCCGGTTGCGGGCGCCGTAAGTTGCCGGGCCCGCACGCCGGCTGGCGGAGACGGCGGCGCGGGGAAATCGCGTCGGCCGCGTCCATACGCGGACGGGCCATGGCGCCGCTTGCGGCAGGACGAGTGGACGGATGAAGGCATGGCTGCAATGGGCCGGCCGCCTTTGCGGGGCGGCGGCGCTGGCGCTCTCGGCGGCCCCGGCCGCCGGCCTCACCATCGCGGCCGGCGACGCGGGCGCGCAGGCCGTCGTGCTGTGGGTACAGGACGCGAGCCCCGGCTGCGTGCTGATCGACATCAGGCGGGGCGACGACGATGGCGACGGCCAGCGGTTCGTGGTCACGCTGGCTGCGGAGGCGGACCACACGGCGCGCGTGCCGGTGCGGGGCCTGGCCGCCGGGGCGGCATACCAGTGGTGGGCCCGGCGCGTGAGCTGCGAGCCGCCGGTCGCGCCGCTCGGGACCGCCGTGGCCGGACGGTTCGTGGTGCCCGCCGCCCCAACCGCGGCGGCGGGCGCGCGGCTGGCGTTCGGCGCGGACCTCGCCGGCCAGAACGTCTGCCGGGACCGGCAACGGGGCTTTCCCATATTCGGCCCGCTCGCCGCCTGGGCGCCGGAGGTCTTCGTCGCGCTGGGCGACATGATCTACGCGGACGATCCGTGCCGCGCGCAAGGGCTGTTCGGCAACGAGCAGGTGCCGGGGCCCAGGCCCGCAGCGCATCTCGATGCCTTCCGCGCCCACTGGCGCTACACGCGCCAGGATGCCCGTTACCGCGCGTTCCTCGCCTCGACCTTGCAGGTCGTGACCTGGGACGACCACGAGGTGCTGGACGACTTCTCGCCCGCCGAGGATTTCCGCGCCGATGAGCCGGCCCGCCGGCTGCTGCCGGCGGGCCGGCGCGCGCTCTACGAGCAGAACCCGCTCCCGCAGGACGGCACGCCCCTGTACCGCAGTCTGCGCTGGGGCCGAAGTCTCGAGCTGTTCGTCCTGGACACCCGCAGCCATCGCGCGCCGGCTGGCAAGCCCGACGACCGGCCCCGGCCGAAGTCCATGCTGGGCGAGGAGCAGAGGCGCTGGCTCGAGGAGGGCCTTGCCGGGTCCACCGCCCGCTGGAAGGTGATCGCCAGCCCGGTGCCCCTCGCGATCCCGACGGGCTGGCCGCCCTCCAGCCCGCGCGACGGCTGGGCGGACGGGGGTGGCGCGACCGGCTATGAGCGCGAGCTCGTCGGCTTGCTGCGCGCGGCGGCCGACGCGGGCGTCGACGGCCTGGTGGTGCTGTCGGCGGACGTGCACTTCGCCAGCGTGCTCGAGCACCAGCCGTTTCCGGACGACCACCCGGAGTTCGTCGTGCTCGAGATCGTCGTGGGTCCATTGAACGCCGGGCTTTTTCCGAACCCCGCCCTCGACCCGACGCTGAACCCGCGCCGCCTTTACTGGCACGCACCGCCGCCCGACGACACGCCCGACTCCTTCGACGAGGCGCTGCAGTGGATGAACTTCGGCGTGCTGGACGTGGACGGCGACGGACGCCTCACGACCAGTGTCGTGAATGGCCGCGGCGAGGTCGTTTTCCGGCGCCGTCTGCCCTGACCCTCACGCGTCGTCCCGCCAGGGCGTCCGCGCGCCGAACCTGGCGTCGTGCGCCGCCGCCCCGCGACTAGACTGCCGGGTACGTGACGGGAGAGTGCGATGCAACTGACGGTGAACGAACGGCGTTACCGCTACGATGGCCCCGACGAGGCCCCTCTGCTGTGGGTGCTCAGGGACTCGCTCGGGCTCACCGGCACCAAGTTCGGTTGCGGCGCCGGATTGTGCGGTGCCTGCACGGTGCACGTGGACGGCCGCGCCCGCCGCGCCTGCATGACACCGGTGGCCAGCGTCGCCGGGCGCAGTGTCACGACCATCGAGGGACTCGGCGCTCCGGATCGGTTGCACGCCGTGCAGCGGGCCTGGATCGACGAGGACGTGCCGCAGTGTGGCTATTGCCAGGCCGGCCAGATCATGGCCGCCGCCAGCCTGCTCGCGAGCAATCCGGCGCCGAGCGACGAGGACATCGAGCGGCACAGCGGCCTGTGCCGTTGCGGCACCTATTACCGCCTGCGCAAGGCCGTTCATCGCGCCGCCCGCTACCTGCGGGACGAGGAGCAGACATGAGCGCAATTCCCCTCCTGAGCCGGCGCGAATTCCTCAAGGTGTCTGCCACGGCGGCCGGCGGCATGCTCATCGGTTTGCCGGCGATGGCGGCGCTTGCCGGGCGCGCGGGCGAGATCGCCCCGCAGCTCGGCGCCTTCGTGCGCATCGACGCGAATGGCTCCGTGACCCTTGGCGTATCGCAGCCCGACATGGGGCAGGGCGTGTCCACCAGCCTGCCGCAGCTCATCGCCGAGGAGCTGGACGTTGACTGGGATACCGTGCGGATCGAGCGTATGCCGCTGCTGATTCGGCGCGACGGCGACGCCTGGACCTGGGCGGCGGTGCCGCAGGGCGCCGGCGGCAGCACCAGCGTGTCCGAGCTCTACGAACCGCTGCGCCAGGCGGGCGCCGTAGCCCGGCAGCGCCTCGTGCGCGCCGCGGCGGCGCGCTGGAACGCGGAGCCGGCGACCCTCGGAACCGACACCGGGCGCGTCGTGCATCCCGATGGCCGCCACCTGTCCTACGGCGAGCTGGCGGCGGCCGCGGCGGCGCTGCCGGCGCCGGCCGAGCCGCCGGCCCTCAAGGCGCGCCGGCAGTTCAGGCTCATCGGCAGGCCGGTGGCATCGAAGGGCGTCGAGGAGATCGTGACCGGCCGGGCGACCTACGGGCTCGACGTACGCCGGCCGGGCATGGCCTACGCCGTCATCGCGCGTTGTCCGTGTTTCGACGGCAGCATCCGCGAGGTGAACGATGCGGCGGCCCGCCGGATTCCGGGCGTGTTCGACGTCGTGCGCGTGCCGGGGCCGAAGCCGGGCGAGTGGTACACGACGCTGGCCGAGGGCGTGGCGGTCGTCGCCGATTCCACCTGGACCGCGCTGCGCGGGCGCGAGGCCCTCGAGATCGAATGGAACGAGGGGCCGCACGCGAGCGAAAGCACGGACACCTTCGACGCCGACTGCCGCAGGGCCCTGCAGGGGAAGGGGCAGGTGGTGCGCGCGGACGGAGATTCCGATTCGGCGCTTGCTGCGGCCGCGACGCGCCTGACGCGCCGCTACCGGCTTCCCTACGCGCACCACTGCACGATGGAGCCGCAGAACTGCTACGCCGACTGCAGCGCGGATCGCTGCGAGGTGGTCGGCCCGATCCAGATGCCGGGCGGCGCCTCGCAGATGGTGGAGAAGTTGACTGGGCTGGACCGCGGCAGCATCCACGTCGAGATGACGCGCCTCGGCGGCGGGTTCGGCCGCCGGCTCGGCGTCGACTACGTGGCGGAGGCCGTGCTGGTGTCGAAAGCCGCCGGCCGCCCGGTGCTCGTGACCTGGAGCCGCGAGGACGACTTTGCGCACGACATGCTGCGCCCGGGTGGCTGGCACGAGCTCACTGCCGGCCTGGATGGCGAAGGACTGGTCACCGCCTGGACGCACCGCGTGGCCAGCCCGTCGAAGTATTACCGCCGCCCCGAGCAGGCGGACGACGCGATGTGGGAGGCGGAGATTTTTGTCGACGATTTCCCCGCGGCGCGGGTGCCGAACCTGCGCTACGAGTACTTCAACATGCGCTCGGGCGCCTGGCGCGGGAGCTGGCGCGCGCCCGCGTCCGTGGCCAGCGCGTTTGCGGTCGAGAGCTTTCTCGACGAGCTGGCGTATGAGGCCGGGCACGATCCGCTGGAGCTGCGCCTGGCGATGCTGGGGAAGGCCGAGGACCTGACCTACGACAACCACGGCGGACCGAGCTGGAATCCCGGCCGGCTTGCCGGCGTGCTGCGGCTGGCCGCGGAGAAGGCCGGCTGGGGACGCAAGCTGCCGGCGGGCGAGGGCATGGGCCTCGCCGGCCACTTCACGTTCGGCAGCTATGTCGCGGAGGTTTGCCACGTGGCGGTCGACGAGGGCGGGCGGCTCACCATCCGCAAGGTGACCGGCGCGATCGACTGCGGCCTGGCGGTGAATCCCAACGGCGTGCGGGCGCAGATGGAAGGCGGAATCATCGACGGCCTGTCCACCGCGCTGGGGCTGGAGGTGCGGATCGAGGGAGGCCGGATCACGAACCGCAACTTCGACAGTTATCCACTCCTGACGATGGCAGGCGCGCCGCGCGAAATCGAGGTGCACATCGTCGAAAGCGACCAGCCGCCGACCGGCGTCGGCGAGCCACCCATCCCGCCGGCCGCGCCCGCGCTCGCGAACGCCGTGTTCGCGGCCACAGGCAAGCGCGTGCGCTGGCTGCCGTTCGCCGATCAGCTCGCGACGGGCGTGCTCGTCACCGCTTAGCGGTCCAGGGGGTCCAGCGGGGGTCGTCGTGCAGCGGCTGCAGCAGCCATGAGGCGACCGCGTCATCGACGACCTCCTTGTGCGCCTCGGGATGCGGGTCGGCCTCGGCGCGCGCGTATGCCGTCTCGAGCCACCTGAACGCCTCGTCGATAGCGCCGCGCTGGGCATGGACCTCCGCTAGGTGCCTGGCAGCCGCGATATCCGTCCCCGCCTTCAGCCGCGCGAGCGCGGCCTTGGCCTCTGCCGTCCGGCCGACCGCCTGGTACGCCACGGCGAGGCCGATGTCGCGCCATTCGCCATCGGGCAGCGCCTCGAGCGCGGCAACGGCCTCCTCGTACCGTTGCTCGCGCACGAGAATCAAGGCCAGGACCCCGTTGATCTGCTCGGCCGCCGCGGGATTCAGCGGCACCACCTCGGCGTAGGATGCCCGCGCCTCGTCGTAGCGCCCGGCATGGGCCAGGTAGCTGGCGAGGTTGTAGCGGTACGTGGCCGCGATGGGATCCACAGCGACCGCCCGTCGTTGCAGTCGGATGGCCTCCTCCAGGCGACCGTCACGAAACGCGACGCCGGCCGCCACCCCCATGATGAAGGGGTCGTCGGGCGCGGAGGCCAGCGCCCTGTCGAGGTACGCGCGGGCCTCGTCGGGCGCGCCGGCGACGTGTGCGTGTCCGGCCGCGCGGGCGAGCGTCTCCGGAAAATCCGGCGCCAGCGCCAGCGCCCGCTCCACCGCCTCCGTCCAGGCCGGCACGTTTTCCTCCCAGGGCAGCTCGCGCGTGAGGAGCGCGACCTGAATTGCGCCCGCCAGCCCGGCCCAGGCGCGGCCGTATCCCGGATCGGCCTCCACCGCGGCCTTGAACCGCTCCCGCGCCCGCTTGAGGTCCCCGGGCCCGCGGCGATTGAAGAAGTGGCGGCCCTGCAGATAGTGCTCGAGGGCGCGAGCCACCCGCGTGCCGCCGTCCGTCGTCAGCTCGTCGGCGAGGGTCACTTTCAGGGCGTCCGCGACGCCGGCGGCGATCTCATCCTGGATGGCGAAGACGTCCTCGAAATCGCGTTCGTAGGTTCCGGACCAGAGATGCGAACTCCCCGCGGTCTCCACGAGCTGGGCGGTGACGCGCACGCGATTCCCCCACTTGCGGACGCTGCCCTCGAGCACGTGGTCCACGTCGAGCCGTCGCGCGATCGTAGCGACGTCCACGTTCTGGTCCTTGAAGGAGAACGACGACGTGCGGGCGATGACCTTCAGCCCCGGCACATGCGCCAGCAGGTTCAGGAGTTCCTCGGCCAGGCCGTCGGAGAAGTACGCCTGGTCGCCTTCCGGACTCAGGTCCAGGAACGGGAGCACGGCGATGGAGGGCGCACGCGGACCTGCCGTCGGCGCTTCGGCTGGCGGGGTCTCTCCGGTACCGCGGTCGGTAGCGCCCCACCAGAGGCCGAAAAGCGCCAGCACCACGCCGACCGCGAGGCCCGATCCCCAGACCGAGCGTCGCCTCGCAGCCACGCCTGTCGCCTGGGGGCCGCCTGGCTCCGCCGGCCCGGGAGCCGTCGGGCCTCCCGTCTCCACCGGCACGTCGAACACGTAGCCCCGCCGCGGTACGGTGCGGATCACCGTCTGTGATCGGTCCTCCAGCGCGCGGCGGATGTCGATCAGAACCTGGGTGAGCGCGCCCTCGGTGACGGCCGTATGGCCCCAAACGGCGTCGAGCACCTCCTCCTTCGTCACCAGTCGGCCGTGCCGCTCGAGCAGGTACGTCAGCACGGCATAGGACTTCGGGCGCAGCCGCACCTCGACGCCGTCTCGCAGCAAGGCGCCGCGATCGAGATCGAGCGTAAACTCGCCGAACCGCCAGGTGCGATGCTCCGCACCCAGCGCCTCCGTTGTGCCCTGCACCTGCCCAGGCAGCGTCATGGCAAGGCATTCTCGCACGTTCGACACGACCGGCTCGCCCCGCTCTCAATAGGTCCAGTGGCGAAACGCGCGGCAGCCTCGCAGGCTGCCCCGTCGCGACGCCCGCGCCCCGGCGTCGCAACGACGTCGCGGTTTCGTCGCGGAAGCGTCGCGGCGCTGTCGTGACCCTTCCTCGAGACCCTTTGTAGCTTCTCGTCACCCGACGCGAGATCCGCACGATGCAGACGATGCGCCGCAGCAGCGGGGCCCCCTGCCGGGCGGCGATCACGGCTCTTCGACCGGGTGCCGTCGAGAGGCACGAATGCGGCCGCACGAGGCCGCGCCATCGGACCAATGGAAGGAGATCGACCATGCGTACTTCACCCGTTCCCACTGTGGCCCTCGTCGTTCTTGCCGCCTCGGTGTGCCCGCTGCGAGGTGCAATCGCACAACAACCACCGCTGGCCGTCGAGTTGCTTGCCGCCCCCGCCGAGTTCACGGACGAGGTTGCGATGCAGGTCCGGAACAAGTTCTTCGGACGGGGCACCGAGACGCTGAATATGCGAGACGCATCCAGGATCGCCGTTGCGAAGATCACGATCCAGCCGAAGGCCGTGTTCCCCTGGCATACGCACCCCGGGCCGGTCCTGATCAACGTCGTCGAGGGCGATTTCGTCTACGTTCTGGCCGACGACTGCCTGGAGCGCTGGTACACACGAGGCCAGGCGGTCATCGACGCCGGATTCGGCAACGTGCACACGGCCTTCAATCCGAGCGCTGCCGAGGAGACGGTCGTGTTTGCAACCTTCCTCGGCGTGGACGGCCCCTTGACCGACACGAACGTGGAAGCTCCAGATCCGAGCTTCTGCCCGCTGCCAAACCCGTAGTGCCAGCGGTGCCGATCCGGGTGCCGGATTCCACGCGGGATGCACCGCCAGCGGATCCGGCACCCCGGCGGTCTATCAGCGGTACTTGCCGAAGTTCTCCGGGTGCGCCCAGTCGGTGGCGTTGTTCCAGTCGCGCTCCGGGTTGTAACCGTCGATGTCGTACAGCCAGAGGGCGCGGCCATCGTCCATCGCGCCCGCGGGCCTGAGCGCGAGGGCCAGGAGCGCGTCGCGGTCGAGGCTGGACGCGGTGAGATCCGCGAGCAGCAGGAAGCGGTCGGTGTGCAGGTTCTTCAGCGCTCCGACCAGCTCGGCCGCGTGATGCGTCTCGAGCAGTTCCGTGATCTCGCTCACCAGTGCGAAGTCGAAGCGGCCGTGCCTCGCGAGGCGGTCGGCCGCCTCCGCCGCGGGCAGCCGCGTCACTTCGTCCCCGGTCATGCCGGCGCGCTGGAGCGCGCCCTCGAACCCGCCCCCGATCACGAGCAGCCGGGACGGCCGGAATACTCCGAGCACGCCGGCCACCCGCTCGTCGAGCCGCTGCGTCATGGCGAGGAGGCTACCACCCGCAGAATCTGGCCGCAGAGCCAGGCGCCGTAAGTGCCGACCGCATAGCCGAGCACGGCGAGCAGCACGCCCACCGGCGCGAGCGACGGGTGAAAGGCGGATGCGACCACGGGCGCCGAGGCCGCGCCGCCGATGTTGGCCTGGCTGCCCACGGCAAGGTAGAAAACCGGTGCGCGCACCAGCACCGCGACCAGCACCAGAAGCACGGCGTGGATGCTGATCCAGACCATGCCCACGGCGAACAGCCCCGGATTGCTGAACACCGCCGTGACATCCATGTGCAGCCCGATGGAAGCAATGAGGACGTACAGGAAGGCCGAGCCGACCACCGAGGCGCCCGCGCCCTCCAGCCGGCGCGCGCGCGTGAACGACAGCAGCAGTCCGCCCGTCGTGGCGATGACGACGATCCAGAAGAACTCGCTCGTCAGGCTGAGCCGGTCCAGGCCCGGCGCGGTGCGGGCGATCCAGGGCGCGAGCACGCCGGCCGCGGCGTGCGCGACGCCGGTGATGCCGAAGCCGATGGCCGAGAGAAACATCAGGTCGGACAGGGCAGGGATGCGCGCATGCTCGGCGCGGAAACGCTCCACCCGCAGCTTCAGCGCCTCTATGGCCGAGGTATCGGCGCCCGTGCGCGCATCGATTGCGCCGGAGCGGGCGGCCGCAATGAGCAACAACGCCATCCAGACGTTCGCGCACAGCACGTCCACCGCGACCATCTGCGAGAACAGCGGGTCACTGACCTCGAACACCTCCTTCATCGCCGCCTGGTTCGCACCGCCGCCGATCCAGCTCCCGGCGACGGTCGTGAGGCCGCGCCAGACGGCGTCCGGCCCGGTGCCACCGACCGTTTCCGGGCTGATGGCGCCGACGAGGAGCAGCGCCAGCGGCCCCCCGATGATGATGCCGGCCGTGCCCGTGAAGAACAGCAGCACCGCCTTGCTCCCCAGCCGCGCCACCGCCGAGAGGTCGATAGACAGCGTCAGGAGCACCAGGCAAGCCGGAAGCAGGTAGCGCGAGCTGACGTGATACAGGCGTGACGTGCTGCCATCGACCACACCGAAGGTGTTCAGCAGGGACGGCAGGAAGTAGCACAGCAGGAGCCCGGGCACGACGCTGTAGAATCGCCGCCAGAAGGGATGACCGCTGCTCTGCGTCCAGAACACCGCGCCGAGGATGAGGGCCAGGAGGCCCATGACCACGGCGTCGTTCGTCACCAGCGGCTGGCCCTCGGTCATGACGTCCCCCGGCACGAAAAAACCGATTCTATCGGACGCGCCTAAACGGACGGGGCGGGGGTGGCGTCAAAGTGGCAAACAGGGGGATCGATCCATGAAGCGGATGCTTGTCGGGCTCGTGCTGGCCGCGGCCGCTGGCGAGGCCACCGCCGGCTTGTGGGGGGAGAGCTGCGAATACGAGGCGAGCCGGGAGGTTGCGGCCGATCTGGACGGAGTGAGCACCATCGAGGTCTTCGTCCTGGCGGGCGAGCTCGAGATTCGCGGCGAGGCGGGCCTCAGCGAGATCCGGGTGGCAGGGCAAGCCTGTTCGGACAGGGAGGAGGTGCTGGACCACATTCAGCTCACCGGCCGGCGCGAAGGAGACCATTATCTCGTCGCCGCCGAGATGCCGGACTGGGAGGCTCATCAGGAATGGGAAGACGCGCAGGTCCGGCTCGATCTGGAGGTGCGGATGCCGGCCGGGCTCGCCCTGATCGTGAGTGACTCCAGCGGCGGCATCGTCATTTCCGACGTCGCCTCGCTGCAGCTCAGCGACAGCTCGGGCGATGTCGAGGTGGAAAACGTCCCCGGCATCCTACTGGTGGTCCGCGACAGCTCCGGCGATCTTCGCCTGTCGCGCGTTGGCGCAGTCACGATCGAGCTCGACAGCTCCGGCGAGATCGAGATCTCCTCCGCCGACAGCGTAACGATCGGGGTCGACAGCTCCGGCGATATCCGCGTCGGCGACGTGGCGGGCGACGTGACCGTGGGCGTGGACACGTCCGGCGGCATACGCGCGACCCGCGTCGGCGGCAGCCTGACCGTCGGCAGCGACACTTCGGGCGACATCGTCACCCGCGACGTGCAGGGCACGGTGAGCCTGCCTCCGAACAAGCGCTGAGTTCGGGCCCGCCACGCCTGGCGCGCATTTCGCCGCGCCGTCAGCCACAATCTCTCCCTTGTTCGCTCCGGTATTGTCCAGAGCCGGCTTCCCGTCGGCGGCGACCGGCGGCAGCTGACGCATGGCAAAACTCAACCTGGTAGCGCTCACGACATTCGACGGCCTGTTGCGGCGCATGCCCCCGGTCCTGCTGGTCGGGGCCGCGCTGCTGCTCGTGGCGGCGCTGGGGATGGTCGACCACGTGGCCGGCTCGGAACTGTCGTTCTCGATCTTCTACATCGCGCCCATCGCGCTCGTGTCGTGGTACGGCAGCCGGCGCCAGGGGCTGCTGCTCAGCGTCGCGAGCGCGCTGGTGTGGCTGGCCGTGGACCGGGCCAGCGGCCCGGCGTACGCACACGTGCTCATTCCCGTGTGGAACGGCCTCGTGCGACTCGGCTTCTTTGCGCTCATCACCCTGCTGCTCGCTTCGCTGAAGGCCCACATGGAGTTCGAGCAGCGCATGGCGAGGACCGACGACCTGACCGGGCTGATGAATCGCCGCGCCTTCGCCGAGGCGGCGGGCACCGTGCTGCGCCTGGCGGCGCGCCACGACCAGCCTCTCGCGCTTGCCTGCATCGACCTCGACGATTTCAAGGCAGTCAATGACGCGAGTGGCCACGCCGAAGGGGATCGCGTCTTACGGGCGGTCGCTTCCGTCATGGCCGGATACTTCCGCAGTGCAGATCTCGTCGGCCGGATCGGGGGCGACGAGTTCGCGGTGCTGCTGCCGCAGACCCGCGCTGCGGACGCGGCCCACCGGTTCCAGGAACTGCGCCGGCGGCTCATGGCGGAGGCGGAGGCGCGTAACTGGCCGATAGGCTTCAGTATCGGCGTGTCGTCCTTTGCCCACCCTCCCGCCAATCTCGACGAGTGCATGCAGCGCGCGGATGCATTGATGTATCGGGCGAAGCGCGGCGGCAGGAATCGATTGCTGATCGAGGAGATGGGGGACACCCGGCGTCCGCCGACGCTCGCTCCCCCGGCGACGAAGTCGCCCCCGCAGCCGGCGGATGTCGAACCGACTGAGGTGCGTTGAGGAAGACGCGCCAGGGGACCGCTGCACGAGTCCATCCTGGACTGGTGCAGTGACGCAAGGGCAAAGCCAGGCTTCGCCCTTGCTCACCCGCTGTCAATCGCTTGCGCGACTGGCGCTTCCCTGGTCGTTCGCGCTCGCGGTCAGTCCGCGCCGCTCCAGCAGGGGCTGGATGCGCGGCGTGCGCCCGGCGAACTCCGTAAACAAAGCCATCGCGTCCTCGCTGCCGCCGCGGGACAGCAGCGTACGCCGGAAATGGTCGCCGTTCTCCCGCGTCAGGCCGCCGTTCTCCTTGAACCACTCCACGCTGTCGGCGTCCAGCACCTCGCTCCAGATGTACGCGTAGTAGCCTGCGGAGTAGCCGCCGGCGAAGACGTGGGCGAAGTATGGGCTCCGGTAGCGCGGCGGCACGGGGGCAAAATCCACGCCTGCGGCCTCGAGTGCATCGGCCTCGAACTCCATCACGTCCGCGGGCACCTCGTCGCGCCCGAGCTGATGCCACGCCTGGTCGAGCAGTGCGGCGGCCAGGTATTCCGTCGTGTCGAAGCCCTGGTTGAACTGTGTCGTGGCCAGCACTTTCTCGATGAGCGCGCGAGGGATCGGCTCGCCGGTGCGGTAATGGCGCGCGTAGTTCGCCAGCACCTCGGGCCACACTGCCCACATTTCGTTCACCTGCGAAGGGTACTCGACGAAATCCCGCGGCACGGTCGTGCCCGCAAAACGCGGATAGCGCACGTCGGAGAACAGGCCGTGCAGCGCATGCCCGAACTCGTGGAACATCGTTTCCACCTCGTCGAAGGTCAGCAGCGTGGGCTGTCCCTCGGGCGGCTTCGGAACGTTGAGATGATTGGCGACGACGGGCTTTTCACCAAACAGCCCGGACTGCGAGACATACTCGTTCATCCAGGCGCCGCCACGCTTCGAGGGCCGCGCATAGTAATCGGCGAGGAACAGCCCGACCGCACTACCGTCCGCCTCGAACACCTCGAACACCCGCACGTCGGGATGGTACACGGGCAGGTCGCGCCGCTCCTCGAAGCGCAGGCCGTACAGTTTGCCCGCCGCATGGAAAACGCCGTTCTCCAGCACGTTGTTCATCTCGAAGTACGGCTTCAGCTTCGCCTCGTCGAGATCGTACTTCGCCGCCCGCACCTTCTCGGCGTAATAGGCCCAGTCCCATGGCTGCAACTGAAACTCGCCGCCCTCGGCACGGATGAGCTGCTGCATGTCGGCGGCCTCGAGCCGCGCATTGGCAACTGCCGGCGGAGCGAGGCGCGCCAGCATGCTGTTGACCGCCCTGGTGGTGCGCGCGGTTTCGTCCTCGAGCACGAAGCTGGCGTGTGTGCCATAGCCGAGCAGGCGCGCACGCTCCGCACGCAGCCGCACCATCTTCGCGATGTATTCGCGATTGTCCGCATCGTTGCCGCGCATGCCGCGTTGCACGGACGCGCGGTACAGCCGCTCCCGCACGCCGCGGTCGGTGAGCTCCGCAAGCGCCGGCTGGCCGGTGGTGTTCTGCAGGCTGAGAACGTACTTGCCCTCGAGCCCGCGGGCGCGCGCGTCGCTGGCGGCGGCGGCAATCTCGCTCTCGGAAAGTCCGTCGAGCTCGTCGATCGTGTCCACCACGACGGCGGAGGCGTTGGTCTCCTCCCGGAGGTTCTGCGAAAACGCCGTGCTCAGCGCCGCGAGCTCGGCGTTGATGGCGCGGAGCCTGACCTTGTCTTCGTCGGACAGGCCCGCTCCGGCACGCACGAAATCCGTGTAGTAACGCTCCAGCAGGCGCCGCGACTCCGGGTCCAGATCGAGCTCATCGCGCCGGTTGTACAGATCCGCGACGCGCGCGAATAGCGCGCTGTTGAGGAAGATCGCGTCGGCGTGGGCGGCGAGCTTCGGTGCCACCTCGGTCTGGACGGCCTCCATGGCGTCGTTCGTGTCCGCGCTGTTCAGGCCGAAAAACGCGTTGCTCACGCGCACCAGAAGCCGACCCGAGCGCTCCATCGGCACGATCGTGTTCTCGAAAGTCGCGGGCTCAGGGTCGGCGGCGACGGCCTCGACCTCGGCGAGCTGGTCCGCCATGCCCTTCTCGAAGGCCGGCAGGAAATGGGCGACCTCGATCCTGTCGAACGGCGGCATCCGGTAGGGCAGGCTGCTCTCGGCGTAGAAGGGATTCGTTTCCGCGGGCACGGCAGGGGCCTCCGCTGCTGGCGTGGAATCCGGCTGCGTGGAACACGCGGCCAGGGCAAATCCGCCGGCGGCGGCTAGAGCGAGACATCGAATCATGTGGGCTCCTGTCGATACGGCGCGGCCGGCGGCCGGCCAAGGCCTGCTATGGTACCGCGCGCGCCGGTCGCTGGTCGCAGCCTGCGGCCGCAGGGACCTGTTCCCGCACCTCGTCGGAGCCGGATGAATGCCCTATAGTCCGCCGCATGCCTGCCGCCGAAATCCTGCGGGGCCTCAACGAGGCCCAGCGTCGCGCCGCCTCATTCGGCGCTGCCAGGCCCGACGGCCGCGGGCTCGACGCCGGTCCGCTGCTCATCGTCGCCGGGGCAGGCACGGGCAAGACCCTGACGCTGGCCCATCGCGTCGCGCATCTGGTCCTGACCGGAGTGTCGCCGGGCCGCATACTGCTCATCACCTTCAGCCGCCGCGCATCGCGGGAAATGATCCGGCGCGCCCGACGCATCGTGAGTCAGGCGCTGGCGGATGCGGGGCGTGGCGAGAGCGTGAAGCTGCCTTGGGCCGGCACGTTCCACTCGGTGGCGAACCGCCTGCTGCGCGAATACGCACCCAACCTCGGACTCGACGCGGGGTTCAGCGTGCTGGACCGCGGTGACGCGGCGGACCTGATGGACGTGGCTCGTCAGGAGCTCGGCTGCGCGGCCGGCGAGCGGCGCTTCCCGCGCAAGGAAACTTGCCTCGCCATCTATTCGCGTGCGGTCAACTCGCGCGTGTTGCTCGCGGACGTGCTCGGCGACGTCTACCCGTGGTGCGCCGAATGGGAGGCGGAGCTGAAGGGCCTGTTCCGCCGCTACGTGGAGCTGAAGCAGGCCCACAGCGCGCTCGACTACGACGACCTGCTTCTGTGGTGGCACGGGCTGATGCAGGCCCCGGCGCTGGCGGCGGCCGTCGCGGAGCGCTTCGATCACGTGCTCGTGGACGAGTATCAGGACACGAATGTGCTGCAGGCAGAGATCCTCGTCGCGCTGAAGCCCGACGGATCCGGCGTGACCGTCGTGGGCGACGATGCGCAGTCCATCTACTCGTTCCGCGCGGCCGAAGTGGAGAACATGCTGCGCTTTCCGGACCGCTACTCGCCACCGGCATCCATTGTCACACTGGAGGAGAATTACCGCTCGGTGCAGCCGGTCCTGGATGCGGCGAATGCGCTCATGGCGCGGGCCGAGCGGCAGTTCCGCAAGGAGCTCAGGTCGCAGAAGCCGTCCGGCCAGCGGCCGCGTTACGTCACGGTCGCCGACGACGAGGACCAGAGCGACTACGTCATCACGCAGGTGCTCGCGGCGCGCGAAGCGGGACAGAGGCTGTGGGACCAGGCCGTGCTGTTTCGCGCCAGCCATCACAGCGACCGGCTGGAGTTGGAGCTCACCCGCCGCAACATTCCCTACGTGAAGTACGGCGGCCTGAAATTTCTCGAGGCGGCGCACGTGAAGGATCTGCTCGCGGTGTTGCGCTGGGGCGACAATCCGAAGCATCGCATTGCGGCGTTTCGCTGCCTGCAGCTGCTGCCGGGCGTCGGCCCCGGCGGCGCGGCGCGCGCACTGGAGCACGTCGAGGCACACGGCGGGTCGCTGGCCTCGCTCGCCGAATGGCGCGCGCCTCCGGCCGCGCGCCCGTTCCAGGGCGAGCTCGCCTCGTTGCTCTCCTGCATGGGCAACGGCCACGGCCACTGGCAGACGGAGATCGGCCGCGCGCGCGACTGGTATCGCCCGCAGCTCGAGCGCATTTACGAGGAATGGCCGGTGCGCGTCGGCGATCTCGACGCACTCGAGCAGATCGCGGCGAAGTTTTCCACCCGCGAGCGGTTCCTCACGGAGTTGTCGCTGGACCCCCCGCAGGCGACGGGCGACCTGGCCGGGCCGCCACTGCGCGACGAGGATTTCCTCGTGCTTTCCACGATCCACTCGGCCAAGGGACAGGAGTGGGATTCCGTGTACATCCTCAACGTCGCGGACGGCAACTTCCCTTCCGAGTTCGCGACGGGAAAGCCGGCGTTGATCGAGGAGGAGCGGCGCCTGCTGTATGTTGCCATGACGCGCGCGAAGCACGATCTGCACCTCGTGGCGCCACTGAAGTACTGGGTGCCGCAGCAGCAGCGGCATGGCGACCGGCACGTCTATGGCGCGCGCAGCCGGTTCCTCACCGCAGCGGTCCTGGACTGCCTCGAGCCGCGCACACATGCGCGCGCCGACGCGGATGAGGCCGCCCGCAGGCCGGTCGACGTCGTGGACATGGCCGCAAAGCTGCGCACGATGTGGTGAGGTGGTGAGCATCCTGGGCATCGACATCGGCGGCTCCGGCATCAAGGCCGCGCCGGTCGACGTCGATAGCGGGCAGCTCGTCGCGGAGCGGTGGCGGATTGCGACTCCGCTGCCCGCGACGCCAGGTGCCGTGGCCGGCGCAGTCGGGCAGATTGCGCAGCACTTCAGCTGGCGCGGCGCGGTTGGCTGCACCTTCCCCGCCGTCATCAAGTACGGCGTCACCATGACCGCCGCCAACGTCGATGCGTCCTGGATCGGCTACGATGCCGCAGGTCTTTTCACCCGCACGCTGGGCTGCTCCGTCACGCTGGTCAATGACGCCGACGCCGCGGGGCTCGCCGAGATGCGCTATGGCGCCGGGCGCGACCGCAACGGCACGGTCATCGTGCTCACGTTCGGGACCGGCATCGGCAGCGCGATCTTCGTCAACGGCACGCTCGTGCCGAACACGGAGTTCGGCCACCTCGAGCTGCGCGGCAAGAAGGCCGAGCATCGCGCCTCGGACAAGATCCGCAAGGAGCAGGACCTGTCGTGGGAAAAATGGGCCGCCCGCGTATCCGAGCTGCTCGTAACGCTGGAAGACCTGTTCTGGCCCGACCTGCTCATCGTCGGCGGCGGCGTCAGCCGCAAGTACGACAAGTTCGCGGCCCACCTGCGCTGCCAGACCCCGGTCATTCCGGCCGCGCTGCAGAACGACGCCGGCATCGTAGGCGCGGCGCTGGCCACCCGCCGCTGAGGGCCCGTTTCGGCCTGGTCCGACGTAATTGCCCGGATCCTGAAGCCGTCAGGCGCGGCAAACATCGAAGGGCGCGCCGGTTCGCAGCCAGCCCGATGCGCCTCACATATCCATGTGGTACGCGATGAAGGCGTAGCGCTCCGCCAGCTCCTCGATCCGCATCCAGCGCGGCTTCGAATCCGCCGAGCCGTGGCCAGCCCGCGTCTCCACCCGCAGCAGGATCGGATTGTCGCAGCCCTGCGCGTGCTGGAGGGCGGCGGCGAACTTGTAGCTGTGCCACGGCACGACGCGGTCGTCCTTGTCTGCGGTCTGGATCAGGGTCGGCGGGTAGCACGTGCCGGGTTTCACGTTGTGCACCGGCGAGTAGGCGTACTGCGCACGGAAGTCCCGCTCGTTTTCCGACAGCCCGTAGTCGCCCGACCATGCCCGCGCGTTCGCGCTCGGCGTGTGGTAGCGAAGCATGTCCAGCACGCCGACGATGGGCGTGGCAACGCCGAACAGCTCGGGCCGCTGCGTCTGGACGGCGCCGACCAGCAGGCCGCCGTTGCTGCGGCCGTTGATGGCGAGCTTCGGCGTAGAGGTGATGCGGTTGCCGATCAGCCATTCCGCGGCGGCGATGAAATCGTCGAACACATTCTGCTTGTTCTCGCGCGTTCCCGCCGCATGCCATTCCGAGCCGTACTCGCCGCCACCGCGAATACTGGCGACCGCCAGCACGCCGCCCATATCGAGCCAGCCCGCCCAGCGCAGGTCGAAGGTGGGCAACTGGGGCACGTTGAAGCCACCGTAGCCGTACAGCAGGACCGGGTTGCTGCCGTCGCGGACCATGCCTTGCCGGTGCACGAGAAACATCGGCACCCGGGTGCCGTCGCGGCTGGTGTAGAACACCTGCTCCGTGACCAGCTCGTCGGTGGCGAGCACGGTCTCGGATTGACGGTATCGCTGCGTCTTGCCGCTGGCCGGCCGGTAGCGCAAGACGGCACCCGGATTCGTAAAGCTCTCGAACGTGAAGAACGTCTCGTCCTTGTCCGGATCACCGTCGAACCCGGCCACCTTGCCGGGGCCCGGCAGCGCCACGGGTCCGCGCGGGCTGCCATCCAGCCCAAAGGTCTCCACGCGGCTCTTCGCATCCTGCAGGTACTGCACGATGAGCCGCTCCCCGACGAGGTCGGCATCGTCGATCGCCAGCTCGTCCTCCGGAACGACGGCCGTCCACCGATCCTGGGCGGGTCGTGCGGGATCGATCGCGACGAGGCGGCCGTTGGGCGCGCCGACGTTCGTGTTGACGTAAAAGCGGCCGCCCGCCGTGCCGAGATACTCCGAGATGCCGTTCCAGCTCACCACGATGGGGACGGGCGCGGACTCCGGCCGGTCCAGGGGCAGCGCGAACAGTCCGTTCGTGCGGCTGTCCTGGTAGACGGAGACGATCAGCCAGGCGCCATCCGAGGAAACCTCCGCGTACGGTACCCGCGTGGGGTGATCGGTGACGGAGTACACCAGCGTGTCCTCCGCCTGCGGCGTGCCGACGCGATGCAGCCACACCTGCACCTGTTGCTGGTCGTCCCAGCCGCCGTCCTTGCGCGGGTAGCGGCTGTAGAAGAAGCCGGTGGAGTCGGGCAGCCACTCCGCCGAAGTGAATTTCGTGCCCTCCAGGACCTCCGGGTAGTCCTCGCCCGTGTCCACGCGGCGGATACGCCAGAGATCCCAGTCGGAACCGCCGGCCGCTGCGGCCCACGCCACCATGCGCCCGTCCGGACTGACGTCCCAGCCCGACAGCAGCGTCGTGCCGTCGGGCGAGAGCACGGCCGGATCCAGCACGACCGCCGGCTCGCTTTCAAGTCCGTCGGCGACGACGAGGCGGTTCAGGGTGGAGCGGCCGTCGTTGTACTCGAAGAAATAGCGGCCGGCGTGCACCTTCGGCGCCGTGTAGTGCTCGTAGCTCCACAGTGCATCGAGACGCTCCTTGAGCCGCGCATAGCGTGGCAGAGACTCCAGCAGCGGCTTCGAGATCCGGTTCTGCGCCTCGACCCACGCGGTGACCTCCGGCGCGCCGAGCTCCTCCATCCAGTGGTACGGGTCGGCCACTCGAACGCCGAAGTACTCGTCCACCTGCTCGCCGCGCGGCGTATCCGGGTACGCGATCTCGGTGGTGGAAGCCTGCGGCGCTGGCGTGGCAACCGGGCGCGCACAGGCGCACAGCGAAACGGCGGCGCAGGCCGCGGCGGCCAGTCTCAACATGTTGCTTCCGGTGCTTGCGCGCCGCGAAGGCGGCACAGTGCGCGCAGTCTAGCCCGCATTTCTCACCGGTGCGCGAAGCGAGGCGGCGTAGCGGCGGAAAAGACAAGGCGCGCGAGAGTCCGGGCGCGCAGGCGTACTCGACAGTACGTCGAGCACCCGGACCG
>Ga0268386_10000675_pt1 | contig 22147 bp, 22 predicted proteins | sample RVTome_15_FD_200260 | JGI IMG/M metagenome (GOLD analysis project Ga0268386, IMG submission 200260) | Soil microbial communities from uranium-contaminated site in the Upper Colorado River Basin, Wyoming, United States - RVT150D86... ...
GCCTCGCCCGCGACGCCACGCGGCGCTTGCAACGAAATCAACTGGCCAAGCTCTATCATTGGAAACGCCACAACCGTTTGCCGCCGTTGAATGTTGATCGACGGCGGATGTGAGACAGTAGAACTACGAAACCAACCCCGCCTTCCACCTTCCGCTTTTGAGACCGCCGGCCGATCGTGCTATTATCGTCGCCGACTGCTCCCCGGACGTCCGACATGCCGCAGCTCGCCGTTACGCTCAATCGCCTCAGGCTGGCCAACCCCATTCTCGTTGCGTCCGGCACGTTCGGGTACGCGCGGGAGATGGCGGCGTTCGTCGATTTCGCGAAGCTGGGCGGGGTCATTCCCAAGACGATCACGCCGCTGCCGCGCGTCGGCAATCCCCCGCCGCGAACGATCGAAACCGCCTCGGGGATGCTGAACTCCATCGGGCTGGACAACGACGGCATCGAGGCGTTCGTCGAGAAGCACCTGCCGTATCTCGTCAAACTGCCGACCGCGTTGATCGTGAACATCGCGGGAAAAACGGTCGAGGAATTCGAGCGGATGGCCGAGCGGCTGAGCGGCTGCGACGGCATCGCCGCGCTGGAGTTGAACATCTCCTGCCCCAACGTCACCGGCGGCGTCGATTTCGGAATCGACCCCAACCTGACGGCCGAAGTCGTGACCCGCGTGCGCAACGCCTGCGGCTTCGCCGTGATCGCGAAACTGACCCCCAACGTCACCAGTGTCGTCCCGATCGCCCAGGCTGCCGCCGAATCGGGGGCCGACGCCGTCAGTCTGATCAATACGTTTCAGGGTCTGGCCGTCGACTGGCGGAGGCGGCGTCCCGTGCTGGGGGCGGGACTGGGGGGGCTTTCCGGCCCGGCGATTAAGCCGCTCGCGCTGCGGATCGTGTGGCAGATCGCGCAGGCCGTCGAGGTGCCGATCATCGGCGTCGGGGGAATTCAATCGATCGACGACGTGATGGAGTTCCTCGTCGCCGGCGCGACCGCCGTGCAGATCGGAACCGCCAACTTCTACAACCCCGGTCTCGCCGGAAGTCTGGCCGACGAACTGCAACGCACGCTCGGCGAGATCGGATGCGAACGCGTCTCGGACGTCGTCGGCACACTGCGATTTCCGTAGGCGGCCGGTACAATCAGCAGTGGTCTGGTCGTTGTAGAACTCCGGTCGCTGACGCTCCCGGCTCGCCGGGCGAATTCCTGTGAGGAAGCCATGCGGTTCCATTCTGCGGTCTTCTGTCTGCTGGCAATCGTCTCGTCCACCGCCCCGGCGGCGGAACGACGACCGAACGTGCTCGTCATTCTCGTCGACGACCTCGGCTACGGTGACTTGAGCAGCTACGGAGCGAAGGATCTCAAAACGCCGCACATTGACGCGATCGTCAAATCGGGGATGAAATTCACCAACTTCTACGCCAACTGCCCGGTCTGCTCGCCGACGCGGGCGGCATTGTTGTCGGGGCGGTATCAGGACCTGGTGGGCGTGCCGGGGGTCATTCGCACGCATCCCGAAAACAGTTGGGGCTGGCTGCACTCGAAAGCCGTGCTGTTGCCGGCGGTGTTGAAGGAGGCCGGCTATCACACGGCGATCGTCGGCAAGTGGCATCTGGGGCTGGAATCGCCGAACGTGCCCAACGTCCGCGGGTTCGACCATTTCCACGGGTTCCTCGGCGACATGATGGACGACTACTACAACCACCGCCGGCACAAGATCAATTACATGCGCCGCGACCGGACGGAGATCGACCCGAAGGGACACGCGACCGATCTGTTTACGACGTGGGCTTGTGAGTACGTGCGAAACCGCAAGCGGCAGAAGGAGCCGTTCTTTCTGTATCTGGCATACAACGCGCCGCATACGCCGATTCAGCCGCCGCGGGAATGGATCGACAACGTCCGCAAGCGCGAGCCGGGCATCTCGCTGAAGCGGGCGAAGCTCGTCGCTCTCATCGAGCATCTCGACGACGGCATCGGGAAAGTGATGGCCTGCCTGAACGAAACCGGGGCCGCCGACAACACGCTGGTCGTCTTCACCTCCGACAACGGCGGCCAGCTCAGCGCCGGGGCGAACAACGGCCCGCTCCGCGACGGGAAGCAGAGCGTCTACGAAGGGGGCATCAAAGTTCCCGCGGCCGTCGTCTGGCCGGGAAAGATCAAACCCGGCGCCGAGACGCCGTTCCGGGCGATGTCGATGGACATCTTCCCGACGGTGCTCGCCGCCGCAGGAGTAAAACTGCCGCACCCGATCGACGGCCGCAGCTTCCTTCCGACACTGCTCGGAAAGACACAGCCGCCGTTGCGCACGCACTGGTTCTTCCGCCGCCGCGAAGGGGGCAACGCCTATGGGGGCAAGACAATCGAGGCCGTCATCCGCGGCGACTGGAAACTCCTGCAGAACAGCCCGTTCGCCCCGCTGGAACTCTACAACCTGAAGACCGACCCGAAAGAGCAGCAGGATCTGTCGCGAAAAAACCGCCGGGTGTTCAACGAACTCTCGGCGGCGTTGCGGAAGGAAATCCAGCGGTACGGGACGGTGCCGTGGCAGAAGTAGCTGGGAATCACGAGGTGATTTTCGCTGAAACGTTTTGACCAGCCGTCGGTGGGGGCAACGGTCTCCCGTCCTGCTTCATCATGTCGACCCACTCCTCGACGATCTGGCAGAGCTCCGCATAGACCTGCGCTTCGTTGTCGCCGTGGCAACACGGGCCGATGATGCCGGGACATTGTCCGACGAAACACTGGTCCTCGTCGGACCATTCCACGATTTTGACGTAGCGGGCACATTCGTTCATGACTGGGATTCCCGGATTGCCTGCTCGACTTCGCGTTCCTGATACGGCTTGGCGTCGTCACCCTCATTGCCGGATAGAGTTACGCGGCCGCCGCTGGGATGCTCGAAATTGCGGTGATCGCCCCTTCCGCCTCTGTTGACGAACCCCGCTTTCCTGAGGTCCCGGATGAGTTCCCGAATCTTGCGAGGCATTGCGCGTCAATCGAAGGCAAAGCGAAACGGGACAACCCTGAATTATACACACGATGGAACAAGCTGATGCTTGAACTGAAACGTCACCCATCCTCCGCACCGTCCGCCGCCAGCGTTTCGTCGCGTTGCAGGCGGATTTTGTGAATGCGGCGTTTGTCGGCCTTCTTGACCGTCACCCGCAGCCGGCCCCAGGTGAACTGGTCGCCGTTGACCGGCACGCGGCCGAGTTGCCGGAAGACGAAGCCGCCGACGGTGTCGTAGTCGGCGTCTTCGGGCAGGTCGAGCTGGAACTGCTCGTTGAGGTCGTCGATGTGCACGCGGGAATCGACGTCGATGATGTCGGGGCTGACGGTGACGATGCCGGACTCTTCGGCGGCGTCGTACTCGTCGACGATCTCGCCGACGATTTCTTCCAGGATGTCTTCCATGCTGACCAGCCCCGCCACGCCGCCGTACTCGTCGACCACGATCGCCACGTGCACCCGTTCGCGTTTCATCGTTTCCAGCAGTTTGTCGATGCCGGTCGTCTCGGGGACGTAGTACGGTTCGCGGACGATGTCCTTCAGCGCGACCGGTTGGCCGTTGGCCCCGTTGACGTACCGCAGCAGGTCTTTCGCGTAGAGGATGCCGACGATGTCGTCGGTGGTCTCGCCGATGACCGGTATTCGTGAATGTCCGGCCTGCAGCAGGAGTTGACGGGCCTCTTCGAGGGATGCTTCCTGACGGATGCAGATCATGTCGGTGCGGGGGGTCATGATGGAGCCGGTCTCGACTTCGCGGAGTTCCATCACGCGGTGAATCATCGTGCGGGCTTCGTGCTCGAGAAGCCCTTCCCGCTGCCCTTCGTCGACGACGCTGCGGATTTCCTCCGAAATGCCCCCGTGCTCGCCGTTCTCCGGATGGTCGCGGCCGGCCAGGCGATGCATCAGATGGTCGAAGCGGCGGACGGGAACCAGCACCGGCCGGAACACCCGCAACGCCGCGCTGATCGCCGGCCACGTGCTGAACAGATACCGCTCGCCGCCGACGCGGGCCAGCGTCCACGGCAGGACGACGGTCAACGCCGCCAGCAGCAAGGCGAAGACGATTGCCGATGCGACGTACAGCGTCCAGTCCCACCAGTCGCCGTCGGGCAGCGTGAAGAAGCCGAGCTCGAAGACCGCCAGCCCGATCAGCCCCGCGGTCAGCAGCGCGGCGGCGAGTTCGCAGAGCAGTTGCGCGTCTTCGTCGTCTTTGAGGATCCGCCCGAAGCGGTCTTCGCGGCCGCGTTCCTTGCAGATGTCGTCGAGTCGGCCGCGGGAGAAATCACGCAGCGTGAAGACCGCCAGCAGAACCAGAAAGTCGGCAATCGCGAGGATGCCCAGCACGGTTGCGAGTAGCCACTCGCTCACGGTTCGTCCCCCGTTGAAGAGGGGCGAGGATTGTCAAGTGCGGGACCGATCAAATCCTCATTTTTCAATTGGCAATTTTCAGTTTTCAATTTCCTTCGGGATCTGCTGGTGGCGTTCGGAGCAGAAATTGAAAATTGAGAATTGAAAATTGAAAATTGAAAACTGGGGTCCGGCGGTTCCCCCTGCAAGCCAGACGCCGGACGATCCTCATCGTACCGGGGGGAGAGACCCCAGCGGGCAAGAACGGCTCGTTCGCGCGTCCGCATCGCGATTCGGTCTTCGGGTGTCTGGTCGTCGTGACCGGCCAGATGCAGCAGGCCGTGCACCAGATATAATACGATCTCGTCCCGCGGACTCCAACCAAAATCCCCCGCCCGCCGCCGGGCCGTCTCGGCGCTGAGCACGATTTCACCGTCGATCCGCTTCTGCGAAGTTCCCAGGGATTTGTCAAATCCCTGGGAACTGGCAACTGGTTCATCCCCGTCGAGCGAAAAGCTCAGCACGTCGGTCGGCTCGTCGTGGTCCAGGAACCGCCGGTTCAGCTCCTGAATCGCCGCGTCGTCCACGATCGCGACGCTGATGTCCGCCTCGTCCACGTTTTCCGACCGCAGCGCGTGAGCGGCGACCTCGCGCAGAAACGGCTCGTCGATCGCGACGGCGTCCTGTGCGTTGTGAATGTGGACGACAAACATGTGACCGTAGCGTGGATTTCAATCCACGCGTCCCCTCGCGTGGATTGAAATCCACGCTACGTTGTGCAGGACGGGCCGTCCGGACCTACTCCGCCGCCTTGCCGATCACGACCATCCGCAGCGAGATCTTCGTCGCTTTTCCACCGGACTTGCCGTCGATCGTGGCGGTCAGAATCGTCAGTTCCTTGTCGGCGTCGTGGGACAGTCCGGCCTTGGTCCCCTTTTCCACGGGCAGCAGCGTGAAGATCGCGGGGTGGGTCGCCCCGGCCGATTTCGCGCTGGTCGTGTGCAGTTTCTTGAGATTTCGCAACGGTTTCGTGTCGGTGTCGACCTTCGCGGGCAGCGCGAGCACAAAGTCGTGCGTTTCGCTGGTCCCCACGTGGTTGCCGTCGACGGGCTGCCGGCCGTATCGCAGCGTGTACGCGCCCGGCTTCAGTTCCTGGCCACGGAAATCGGTGTAAGTCTGCGCCTTGCCCACGACGAGCACGCCCAGAAACCGGCCGTTCGCGAAGGGGTACTTCACGTTCAACTTCGGTTTGAACCCGGATTGCGCCGTGACCGACTTCGCGAACCACACCTCGCAGACCGTCCCCTTGTCGCCGGTGACGCGATGCCCCGTCGCGGCCAGTTCGGCGGCCACCTTGGGAGCGAGGCCGGTCGGTTTCTGTTTGGCGGTTTCGAGCTTCGCGGCCCCCTGCGCGGCGGCCGACAACGCCAGCAGCGCGGCCAGGGTGGTGGGAATCAATCGCGTCATCGTGGATCTCCCGATATCGTGGGGATGTGAGTCCGGCCAGGTCTTCCTCGCGGTCGTCGATCATATTGTAGACGGCCGGAGATGGGAATTCAGCGCACGCGATTTGCAAACGGCGAATCGCCGGGTGGGGGAAATTCCGCTGGCAATGGGGTCGGGTGTGGAAAATTCAAAATTGCGACGGAATTCGACCCCACGGGGAAAACACACTCCGCAATTCTGAATTTTCCACACCCGACCCCGAACGAGCCGTGCCCATGAGAATTGCCACGCCCGAATCGCCGATCACGGAATGCGCGGCTTGAAGTTTGCGAAAGCCGATGCTAGCTTTCGTTCATTGCGAATTCACGATTTCGGGAATCCGCGGCGTGCGTTCGGCCGCGGCGAATGCTCCCGGAAAGTGCAGGAATGAAACGATTCCGAATGTCTTTCCATCCCTGATTGTGCGAACATGATCGACCGGCCGGGTCGCCGCCCCGTTGGTGTACCGCCTTCAGGCGGAACGGTGTGCGTCCAACGATCATTCCTCGCCAAACGGTCCGCCTGAAGGCGGTACACCAACTCGCAGTGGATGGCGTCGAGCACGTCCGACTTCCAGTGTACGGCGGCCTTCCAAGGCCGTCGTGCGGACCGGGCACAAACTCGACGGCCTCGGAAGGCCGTCGTACCAACCCAACGTGGAGAAACGACTGATGGCGGCAGACGGCAAATACGTGTACTTCTTCGGCGACGGCCAGGCGGACGGCAATACGACGATGAAGGAGCTGCTCGGCGGCAAGGGGGCCAACCTCGCCGAGATGACCAACATCGGTCTCCCCGTGCCCGCCGGCTTCACGCTGACGACCGAGGTCTGCACGTACTACTACGCCAACGACCGCACCTATCCGCCCACGCTGAAATCGCAGGTCGAGGAAGCGCTGAAGAACGTCGAGCAGGTGATGGGGGCGAAGTTCGGCAGCAGCGAAAACCCGTTGCTGCTCTCCTGCCGCTCCGGGGCCCGCGAGTCGATGCCCGGCATGATGGACACGGTCCTGAACGTCGGCCTCAACGAGACCACCGTCGCCGCCCTCGCCAAGCAGTCCGGCAGCGAACGTTTCGCGTGGGACAGCTACCGCCGCTTCATTCAGATGTACGGCGGCGTCGTGATGGAAATGAAGCCGCAAAAGAAGGAAGACGAGGATTACTTTGAGAACATCCTGCACCACGCGAAGGAGAAGGCCGGCGTCAAGTTCGACAAGGACCTGACCGCCGAGCACCTCAAGCAGGTCGTCGTCGACTACAAAGCGGTCGTGAAGAAGGTCACCGGAAAAGACTTCCCGAACGAGCCGATGGACCAGCTCTGGGGCTGCATTTCCGCCGTCTTCGGAAGCTGGATGAACGACCGCGCGATGGTCTACCGCCGCACCTACGGCATCCCGCATGAATGGGGGACGGCCACCAACGTGCAGGCGATGGTCTTCGGAAACCTCGGCGACGACTGCGCGACCGGCGTCGGCCTGACGCGCGACTGCGCTCTCGGCGAGCCGGGCTTCAACGGCGATTTTCTCATCAACGCCCAGGGGGAAGACGTCGTCGCCGGCATCCGGTCGCCGCTGCGGATCGAGACTGAGCTCGAAGAGGTCATGCCACAGGCGTTCAAGCAGTTGCAGAACATCGGCCAGACGCTGGAGCAGCATTACAAGAACGTGCAGGACATCGAGTTCACGATCCAGCGCGGCAAGGTGTGGATGCTGCAGACCCGCAACGCGAAAAGGACCGGGTTCGCCGCGGTGCGGATCGCCGTCGACATGGTCAACGAAGGGCTGATCGACGAGAAGACGGCGCTCTCGAAGGGCCGCATCCCCGCGGACGACCTGAACCAGCTCCTGCAGCCGATCTTCGATCCCGACGCGAAGCGGAAGGCGGACGAAGCGGGGTCGAAGCTGGCGAAGGGGATCGCGGCAGGTCCCGGGGCGGCGACGGGGCAGATCTGCTTCCACGCCTCTGACGCCGAGGAACTCTACGCAAAAGACCCGCACGTGCAGTTGATCCTCGTCCGCCGCGAAACCAGCCCCGAAGACCTCCGCGGAATGCGGATCGCCAGGGGCATCCTCACGGCATTCGGCGGGGCCAGCTCCCACGCGGCCCTCGTCAGCCGGCAGATGGGGAAGACCTGCATCGTCGGCTGTTCCGAACTCAACATCGACTACCGCGAAGGGTCCATCAGCGTCGGCAACAAGAAGCTCAACGTCGGCGACTGGATCAGCATCGACGGCTTCACGGGAGAAGTCTTCGCCGGCAAGGTCGAGACGAAACCCAGCGAGGTGATTGAAGTCCTCATCAATAAAACGCTGGCCCCGGAGAAATCCGAAACGTACCGCCGCTTCGCCCAGCTCATGGAGTGGGCCGACGAGCACCGCAAGCTGCAGGTCCGCACCAACGCCGACCAGCCCGATCAGGCCCAGCAGGCGGTGTCGTTCGGGGCGGAAGGCATCGGCCTGTGCCGCACCGAGCACATGTTCTTCGCCCATCTCGACGAAATCCGCGAGATGATTCTGGCCGAAACGAAAGAGGCCCGCGAGAAGGCGCTGGCGAAGCTGTTGCCGTTCCAAAGGGACGACTTCGCCGGCCTGTTCCGCGCGATGGGCAGCCGGCCGGTGACCATCCGGCTGCTCGACCCGCCGCTGCACGAGTTCCTCTCGGAACATCACCTGCACGAGCAGCCCGACCTGGCCCGCAAGCTGGCCGACATGCTCGGCGTGGGCGTGGAATTCATCACCCGCCGTGTCGACGAGCTGAAGGAAATGAACCCGATGCTCGGCCACCGCGGCTGCCGGCTGGGGATTGTCTATCCCGAGGTCACCGCGATGCAGGCGCGGGCGATCTTCGAGGCGGCGGTGGCCGTCAAGCAGGAAGGGATCGACGTGCATCCGGAGGTCATGATCCCGCTGGCCGGATTCAAGGCGGAGTTCGACCACCAGGAGAAGATCGTCCGCGAGCAAGCGAAAGCCGTCTTCAAGGAAACCGGCACCGAAGTCGACTACCTCGTGGGCACGATGATCGAAATCCCCCGCGCCGCCCTCTGCGCCGACAAGATCGCCGATAAGGCCGAGTTCTTCAGCTTCGGCACCAACGACCTCACGCAGACCACGCTGGGCATGAGCCGCGACGACTACGGCGGGTTCATCGGCCACTACCTCGAAAACGACATCGTCCCCTACGACCCGTTCCAGACGATCGACTTCGACGGCGTGGGCGGGCTGATGAAAATCGGCGTCGACGGGGGCCGCAAGACCCGCTCCGACCTGAAAATCGGCATCTGCGGCGAACACGGCGGCGACCCGGCCAGCGTGCGGTTCTGCCACCGGCTCGGCCTGAACTACGTAAGCTGCTCGCCGTTCCGCGTCCCGGTCGCGAGGCTGGCGGCGGCGCAGGCGGCACTGGAGGGCTGACCTGAAGGCGGAAAGCGGAAGGTAGCGTGGACTTCAGTCCACGCGAGCGTCACGGATTCCGGCCGTCGATGTCAGCGTTCACTCGCGTGGACTGAAGTCCACGCTACGACCTTCACGATTCGTGGTTCGCTCCCGATGGTCTTCGGCCTCTTCACCCGCTGTCCGCTGGACGACCCGCGCGAGAAGGCGTGGACCGAACTGCGAATGCAGTGGCTCTCGGAGCAGTTCGGCCTCGACCCGCTGCTGCGAGCCGAGGTGCTGCTGCCGACGCCGGAGTGCTTTCCGGAGCCGTACGGCGGAACGGCGGAAGACGCCGAGCGGATCATGCGGCGGCTGTGCGGGCAACTGCAGATGGGCTGCTCGGAGATTCGCCTGCAGTTGCACAACCCGGCCGAGGCGTCGCTCACAGGAGGATTGACCGAAGAGGAATCCGGCGACACGGTGATTCACGTCACCGAGCCGCAACTGGCCGATGCGCAGCAGCTCGTCGCGACGCTGGCTCACGAGCTGTCTCACCGGCGGCTGCTCGACGAGAAGCGGATCACCGGAAGCGAAACCGACGTCGAGCACATTTCGCACCTGATGCCGGTGTACTTCGGCGCGGGCGTATTCGCCGCCAACAGCGTGATCCGGGAACAAGCCGTCACGACCGGCCGCTGGCATAGCTGGTCGATCTCCCGCTGGGGCGCGTTGCCGGCCCGCATTTACGGGCTCGCGTTCGCCCTGTTCGCCTGGCTGCGGCGGGAGTCGGCGCCGCGGTGGGCGGAGCATCTGCGCGGCGACGCCCGCACGACGATGCAGCAGTCGTTGAAGTACCTGCGGAAGACGGAGGACTCGCTGTTCCGACCCGACACCGCCGGCAACCGGGCCGATCCACCGGCGTTTCAGGATTTGGTCGACGACTTGACGAGCGGCACTCCCGGCCGGCGGATTGCGGCGCTGTGGCGACTGGCGGAAATCGACGTGCCCGCCGACGCCGTCGTGCCTCTGCTGGTCCGTGTGCTGCGAGACCGGTCGCCGGCGATCCTGGCGACTGCGTTGCAGTCACTCGCCGAGACGGGCATTCCGAATGAAGACGCCGAACACGCCGTGCGATTGGCGATGGACCACGGTCATCCCGAAGTCCGGGCCATGGCCGTGCGGGCAATGCCCGGCGTCGCGCGGCTCGGCGAAGAAGCCGTTCAGGAGATCGCACCGAAACTGCACGACGCCAACGTGACGGTCGTCGCCGAGGCCGCCGCGGCGCTGGCTCAGTTCGGAGAACGTGCGAGCCCGGTCGTTCATGAGCTGGCGGCACCGATCAAGCGGGCTCTGGTTCGCCGGCAGGTCGACGTGGCCGGGGCGTGTCTCGCGGCACTGTGCGCGATCGATCCCGAACCGGAGTCGCTTCTGCGGGACCACTTTCACGACCCGGAACTGCTTCTGGAGATCGACGGCATCCTGCGCGAGATCCGAGACGGGCGCGCTGACCCCGAATCGGAGCAGACCGGCTGAAGCCGGTCACTACGAACGAGTCGTCACCGCGCGACTTTGCACTTCGGCAGCGACTTCCGCAGCGCCTGCGCGCCGGCGTCGGTCACCTTCGTGAAGCTCAGGTGCAGTTCCTTCAGCGCGGTCAGCCCTTTGAGGTGCTCCAGCCCCTCGTCGGTGACCTGCGTGCTGCTCAGGTTGAGTTTTTCGAGTTTCTTCAGGCCGGCGAGATGTTTCAGACCGGCGTCGCCCACCTGCGTCGTGTCGCAGTTGAGGTCGGTCAGGTTCTTCAGGCCGGCGAGGTGCGCCAGCCCGGCGGCGGTGACGCGGGTCGACCAGAGGCTCAGCTCTTCGAGGTTCGTCAGTTCCTTCAGGTGGACCAGCCCGGAATCGGAGACGGCCGTCTCGCGCAGGTCGAGCCGGCGCAGGTTTTTCAGCCCCTTCAGCTTTTCCAGTCCGGCGTCACCGACGCCGGTGGCGGAAAGCCGCAGCGTCCCCAGCCCGGTCATCGCCGCGATATGCGGCATCCCGCCGTCGTCGATCGCCGAGGCATTCCGCAGCGACAGAGAGTTGAGCTTCGGCAGGCCGGCGAGCACTTTCAAGCCGTCGTTGGTGACCGACGTGAGGTCGAGCACGAGACCCCGCAGATTTTTCAGCTTCACGACGTGCGGCATGCCATCGTCACCGATGCTGGGGATGCCGGTAAGATTCAGCGCGGCGAGGTTTTGCAGCCCCGTGAGATGGGCCAGCCCGTCGTTGTCGATCGACGCTTCTTGCAACCGCAGGTCGCGGAGCGACTTCAGCCCGGCGAGATGGGCCAGTCCATCGTTGTCGATGCGGGTCCGCCGAAGGTCGAGCAGTGCCAGCTTCTTCAGCCCGGCGAGGTGTTTCAGCCCTTCGCCGCGGACGTCGGTGCGGAACAGGTTCAGCCGTTGCAGGTTTTTCAGACCGGCAAGATGCTTCAGTGATTCGTCGTTGACGCCGGTGTTCGCGAGGTTCAGCGTTCGCAGCGACGTGAGCTTTGCCAGCGGCTCGGTGCACGTGGCGGTGAAATCGGGGCCGTCGAGCGTCAGCGTCTGCAGATTGGGAAACGCGGCCAGCAGCGACAGGTCCTTCTCGCGGGAGCGGCCCTGCGAGAAGTCGACGGCGATCACCGAGCCGTCATTGGACCGGGTAAGTTTGCCCCCCAGCGATTCGGCCATCTTGGCGGCTGCGGCCTCGTCCGGACCAGCCGGCTTACCGGACTTCGGCTCTTTCTCGCTGGTCTTCTTCGGCTCTGATTCGGGCGCGGTTTTGTCTGTCTTGGCCGGCTCGGACTTCGCGGACGTCTTCTGTTGGCATCCCACGAACGGCACGAGAATCGCGAGCAGCAGCGGTATCGAGACGACTTTCATTGAAGTGGAATTCCTGTCGAAAACGGTCTTCGTGAAGGGCGACTCACCCGCGGGTCGGGCCGATGCGCCCAGCGTACTGGGGGCGCATCCGCAACGCAATTCCGGGGCGCGGCCGCCGAAAGGAAACGGGGGCGTGTCCGGTGGTTGGGGGGACGTGGCGGATGCTGCCAGCATCCGCGCGGACGCTGGCAGCGTCCGCCACGGAAAAACCGGCTTCAAGTCCATTTGCCGGATGCACCCAAGACGGGGCGCCGACGGACCGCAGCTTGAAAACCGCGCGACGTTCGCATAACTTCAGCGAATCGGATTGGCCGTCGGCCGCGGGCCGACGCGCAGCGTCCGACTCTTCCGGGCCAAGGAGCTCCTGCCATGTTGCTCGATGCCTATCTGAAAATCGAAGGCCCGGACGTCGCCGGCGAAAGCGCGGACGCCCAGTTCAAGGACGAGATCCGCATCCTGTCCGCCGAGTTCTCGGCGGACATCGGGGAATTCCACAAAAGCGTGCGCAGTGCGACAACTCCGGAGATTCGGCGGTTCGAACCGATCCGGGTCGTGAAGCAACTCGACAAGTCGACCCCGTTGCTGTTCAAGGGGTTCACGAATGCGACGGCCTACAAAACGGCCACGATCAGCTTCTGCATCCCCGATCCCACGCCCCGGACCACGAAGAAGATCGTCTATCTGCAGCTCGTCCTGGAAATCGTGCAGATTATGAATTACACCTTCGTGGGCAACCCCGCCGCGTTTCGAACGAAACGCGGCGCGTCGCTGTTCGGCGAGCGGGACCTGGCCGACATCGGCCCCCTCGACGAGTTCGAGTTGAACTGCCGCACGCTGGAATTGAATTACAAAGGGGCCGACGGCAAGGGGAATTTCTCCTGGCGACACGCGTTCTACACCAAGGATTAGCATCGCGCGGGCGGGAAGGATCAGTCAAGGCGGAAGGTAGCGTGGACTTCAGTCCACGCGAGCGTCGCAGATTCCGGCCGTCGAGTTCAACGTTCACTCGCGTGGACTGAAGTCCACGCTACGACCGCCTTCCGCGTTTCAGCGGGCGCGGCTTGAAAACGAGCACGTGTTCGCGTAGTCTCTCCGGACGGATTTTTTGATTCCCGCACGCCGGACCCGCCGTTCCATGCTGCTCGATGCGTTCCTCAAGTTCGAAGACCCCGCCCTCCCCGGGGAAAGCACCGACACGCTGCATTCCACCGAGATCGAGGTGCTGTCGTTTGAAGAAACGATTCTCCGCCCCACGATGACGCCGGGGGCCACCGCCGAAGCCACGGCCAAGGTCCGCTCGGAGCACAAGCCGCTGACGATCATCAAGCCGCTGTGCAAGGCGTCGCCGAAGCTGCACCAGGCGGCCTGCGCGGGGACGATCTACAAGAAGGCCACGCTGAGCCTGTGCCAGCCGCTGGGAACGAGCAAGACCACCAGCGACCGCTGGAAGAAGATCGAGTACCTGCAGATCAAGCTGGGGACGGTGCACATCTCGCGGGTGCATCTGGTGGGAGACCCGACGCTGCAACGCTTCGGCCGTGCGACCGACTTCCCCATCGCCGCCGGCGCAGCGCTGGAAATGGGCCCGCTCGAGGAAATCGACCTCGTCTACCAGACGATCGAATGGCTGTACAAGGGGGGGACGGGCGCGTTGAACATCAGCGGCAAATGGAACCTGCAGACGAACAGCGCCTCCTGAAAATGCGGACTTGAGCCGGGATCTGACCACATGGCCACCACCAACGTGTATCTGATTCTGTCGGAATCGATGTTCAAACAGCGCAGCGACGACGGAACGCAGAACAACCCGTCGTCCGCCTACGGGACGAACGCCGCCAACCGCAAAGGGGCGATCGAAGTCCTGGACTTCAGCTTCAAAGTCGAGCAGATCGGCAGCGAACAGAGCGGACGTCCCCGCAGTATCGAAGCGGTGACCCGCTCCCGGTTCGCGTTCGAGAAGGCCATCGACGCCCGCTCCCCGAAACTGTTCAAGTACTGCTGTGAAGGGACGCTGATCTGGCAGGCCGAATGCCAGATTTTCGGCCCCAATCCCGGCGTGCCGCACACCGTGTTCCACATGGGGCACGTCCACGTCAGCAGTTACGAACCGTCGGGCGGCTCCAAACTGGCGACGGAGAAAATCGAACTGACGTTCGCCGAAATGGCGGTCAAATTCAACAACGCCGGAGTCGGACTGCCGATTCACGGAAACACGCGCTCGGGGAGCGTGACCACCAAGTGGAGTTGGCTGCTGGACGTGCAGGGGCTGGATCTGGTCGGCAAGGCGATGGGGGGACTGAGCGGCTCCGGGTCGGCGTTGTAGTCGCGTCCGCCGCCAACGGTGCGTTCGGGATCCCAGTCAATCTCCGGGAGTAAAGTCGATGAATACGCAGATCTATCTCATGCTGGTTCGCAAGGTGAATCCGAAGCTGCCGTTGCCGATGAGGATTCCCCTGATGCTCAAGAACTTTGTCATGGGGGATTCCCTGGATGTGCCGTTCATTAAGATGATCAAGGTGCAGTCGGTCTCCCACAAGATCGGTTTCGACGAGGGAGGGAAAATCACGCGGGTCGAGGGGGAAGGCAAAGACGCCAAAGCGGTGACCTACAGCTCCGCCAAAGAAGCCGGCGCCTACGGCGCAGGCGATGCCTATTCGGATATTCAAGTCATGCCCCGCAAAGGAGTCCTTGGCGAAGTGTCGAATCGCTGGCAGACGCGGACGGTCGCGTCGCTCGACTCCAAAGTGAAAACCTCCGGCTACGGGATGGGCGGGCTGCGGTTCTTTTCCGGTTTCAAGAACAACGATTACCTCAACATCAGCCTGCCGGACCACAACGAGTTCACCTTCACCAAACTGGTCGACAATGCGACCCCGCAACTCGCTTACGGCTGCTCGGCGCAGGAACCGTATTACTTCGCGGCGTTTTTCTTCCGCCGCCGGATCGGCGCCGGGATCGAGGGGGTGCGGCTGCCGTTCATGGGGATCGGCCTGACGAAATGCCTGATTACGAGTTGGGATTTGTCCGATGAGACCGAAACCGTGACGCTGAAGTACAAGCAGATCATGTGGGGCACGTTCGACCAGGTCGCTGACATTAACGCGCCGACCGGCATGAGCTACCGCACGTGGGACACGGACAAGAAAGAAGGGGGGGAGACGGCCGAGGGTCTGGCGTTGCAGATGTTGATCGCCGCCCTGACCGCCGGTGGCGCCCTCGCGGCCACGGCGATCGTCGGCGGTTTTTCCGAGGAAGTCTCCAACGGTTGAAACACCTGCTTCGCCGCACGACGAAAAGGCTGCCGTCATGGCTCACCAGATGCTTTACCTGAGGCTGGAAGGAATCGACGGCGAAGAGCCGATCGGCGACAGCCAGAAGATGATCGCGATTGCGAGCTATTCGCATTCGCTGTCGATGCCGGTCGCCCCGACGCGCCCCAGCTTGGGGGAGGACGCGGCCTTCCGCCGCTCCTACTGCCAGCACGGATTGTTCGTCGTGACGAAGGGCTTCGACATGACGAGTCCCAAACTGTTCGCGGCCTGCGCGAACGGGATCGTGTTTCCCAATGCCGCCGTCCACACCTGCTCGCAGAAATTCAATACGTCGGCGAAGAGCAGCGAACCGGCGGCAATGCTCACGATCATCATGACCGATGCGGTCATGGTCGATTTTTCTTACGGGTTTCAGGACGGCTGGCAGGTCGAGACGATCGCGTTTCAGTACGCCAAGATCGGCTGGAAGGTCAACTGGGCCGACCCCGAAACCGGCGACCCGGCCAATCTCGAACCGGTCGGGTGGGACGGCCTCGAGAATAAGCCCGGTGAGATTTCCATTCCGTCCGCCGTGAAATGGGGTTCCGGCGGCCTGTTGTAACGCTGGGGAACGCTCGCGCGCCTCGTTTTTTTGAACCGAAAGCATTTCGACGATGGACCTCGCCGGCCCGGCCTATCTCGCCATGAAGTCGCGGACCGACGGCTGGCTGTCGCCCGGGCTGACTGCCCCCGGCGCCGCCCCGAGCACGATTCTGAGGCAGCCGCTGCCCACTCATCCGAGCAACGCCGCCGCCGGCCCCCCTGAGAAGTCGCATTATGCGCCGGTCCGCGTGGCCCACGCGAAGGTCGTCCGGGAGTACGGCGGGATCAACAGCAGCGGCGGCCCGCAGGTCAGCGGGAGGGCGGACCAGTCGGACTTCGAAGTCGAACAAAGCATGCACGATGCGTCGCCGATTCTCTACGACCATTGTTGTGCCGGACTCCAGTTCGAATGGGTCCATCTGGCGATCGTCCAATGGGACTGGGACACCGATTCGCAACACCTCTTTCTGCACATTCGCATGGCGGACGTGAACTTCACGGGTTACAAGCTCCGCGGCACCCGCTTCTACAACCAGACGTTCGTCAGCGAGCAGGGGGGGGCCGTCCTCGATTCGCCGCTGGCCATCAAATACCAGGACTACAGCGTCCGCGGCGTGGGCTACATCGAACAGTTCACGCTGCTGTACACCTCGATTGCGTTTCAACCATATCGGGGCGGCGTCGCGCAGGCAGAACGAGGCTGGAATACCGGGACGGACGACAGCTACACTGTCCCCGTTTAGCTCTGGCGGGTCATCACGATGGAAGTTGCGTACATCGCATTCAAATCGCGGGACGTCGGGTGGGTCAATGCGGCGACGAAGGTCGAATCGCAGACCTACTTGCCCTATCAATCGTCCACGACGCCCAGCGACAGCGAAGACAACCTCGGGCCGCCGCAGCTCGAAGCCAACAAGAACTACTATATTCCCGTCTGGGAGTTTGCCGCGGAGGTCAAGCGGGAGTACGGCGGCATCAACAGCAGCGGCGGGCCGCAGGTCAGCGGGCGGGCCGACCAGTCCGACTTCTCGATCGAGATTCCAACATCCGCCGCCTCGCCGGTCCTCTACGAGCACTGTTGCAGCGGGAAACAGTTCTCGTGGGTGCACGTCGTCGCGCCGAACTGGAGAGTCGGAAGCGGCGCCTGGCTGCACATCAAGATGCAGGACGTCAACGTGACTGGTTACGAATTCAGCGCCGTCCGCTGGCTGCACGACAAATACGAAGCGACCGACATGCAGCCGCTGCTGACCTCGACGGAAATCAATCTCGGGGGCGCCGGAATGTACGACGCCGGACACTTCGACGACGTCACGCTGCTGTACACGTCCATCGTCTTCGAAATCGTCAACAAGACCACCCGCGGCTGGACGACCGGCAGCGACGAGCCGTCCCCCGCCCGGCCCACCCCCTGACGCCCTCAATAATCGATCCGCACCCCCGGCAGCGACTTCTCCAACTCCTTCACCTGCTCGTACTTCACGCCGCTGTCGCTCAGGTTCAGCCACTCCAGGTGCGTGAGTTTCGCCAGCGAGCTCAGCGCTGCGTCGCTCACCGGCGTGCCCGACAGGTCCAGGATGCGGACCTGCGGCAGCTTCGCGAACAGCGCGAACGATTCGTCGCTGAGCTTGCTGTTGGTGATCCGCAGCCTCAGCAAGTCGGGCGGGTCGAGCTCCACGAGTTGCTTGAGCTGCTCGTCGCCGGCGGCGGCCAGATGCAACGCGCGCACGCTGCCGCTCCAGGTGCCTTTCAGCTCCTGAAACCCCTTGATCTTCTTCACCGCCGCCTGCTGGGCCTTTCCGCGATTCAGCGTCGGAGCCAGCCACAGGAACCACGCCACCGCCAGCGCGGCCAGCAGAATCCCGCCGACGATCAGGATGCGAGGCATCTCGTTTGCGTTCCGAAAGCAGGGAGGGTTGAATGGACCGGCATCTTAGCAATCATGCGACCGAAGGCGGAAGGCGGAAGGTAGCGTGGACTTCAGTCCACGCGAGCGTCGCAGACTCCGCCCGTCGAATTCCGCGTCACTCGCGTGGACTGAAGTCCACGCTACGGCAACCCTCCCATGTCCGCCGAACTCTCTCTCCTCGACTACGCCGCCATCGCCGTCTACCTCGGGGGGACGCTGGGGCTGGGGTTCTGGATCGGGCGGCGGATCAAGGACGAGCGGGACTACTTCCTCGCCGGCCGCAGCCTTCCCTGGTGGGCGATCGGCATGTCGCTGGTGGCCACCGACATCGGGGCGACCGACATCATCGGCGTCGGTGGGGCCGCCTATTCGCACGGGCTGGCCGTCGCCAACTTCGAGTGGATCGGCTGCGTGCCGGCGATGATCGTCGCCGCGTTCGTGTTCATCCCCTTCTTCTGGCGGATCGGCGTCACCACGATCCCCGAGTATCTTGAGAAACGTTTCAACGCGGGGGTCCGCTCGGCGCTGGCCTTCTGCTGGCTGGCGTTCATGGCCTGCAACCTCGGGGTGATGCTCTACGCGGCGGCCAAGATGCTCTCCGCGATGCTCGGCGTGAACGAGGCGGGCGAGCCGCGCGTCACCGAGTTGCAGTGCATCGTCGCCACGGCGCTGCTCGTGGGCGTCTACACCTGCGCCGGCGGTCTGGCCGCCGTGGTCTACACCGACGCCATTCAGTGCGCGGTGATGATCGCCGGCTGCCTGCTGGTGCTGGTCATCGGTCTGGCGGAACTCGGCGGCATCGGGGAGCTGCAGTCGGCCGTGCAAAAGTCCCGCGAGGTCCGTAGCAGAATTCGTGAGAATTCTGCCGGGAAGGAAACTCCGTCCAGAATTCTCACGAATTCTGCTACGCCCACGAATTCTGCTACGCCGCAGGCTCCGGTCGCTGACGCTCCCGGCTCGCCCAAGGAGCACGATCAGACCTCGCTGATTCTCCCCGTCGACACGAAGACGCCGTTTCCCTGGACGGGGATCCTGTTCGGGCTGGCGTTGATTCTCAGCCCGGCCTACTGGATCGGCAACCAGGCGATCGTGCAGCGATCGTTCGGGGCGAAGACCGAATTCGAGGCGAAGGCCGCCTACGTCTGGGGGGCCGTGCTGAAGAACGCGATTCCCTTCGTCGTCGCCGTGCCGGGGCTGATCGCGCTGGCGATGTTTCCCGAGCTGGACGACGGCGACCAGGCGTTCCCGCAGCTCGCCGCGAAGCTGCTGCCGGCCGGCCTGCGGGGCATCTTTCTGGCGGCGTTTATCGCGGCGTTGATGTCGAGCGTCGACTCGTATCTGAATTCGGCCTCGGCGATTCTGACGCACGACCTGTATCGCCGGTTCATCCGCCCCGAGGGGTCGCACAGGGAGCTGCTCTGGGTGGGCCGCCTGACGACCGGCGGCCTCGTGTTGTGGGGCATCGGGTTCGCGATGGCCCTCTCGCGGATCGACACCGGCATCTACGCGATCTTCCAGACGCTGATGGCTTTCTTTCAGGGGCCGGCGTTCGCCGTCCTGATGACCGGCCTGCTCTGGCGGCGAGCGACCGGCCCCGCGGCGCTGGCGGGCTTTCTCGTCGGCGTCGCGTGTGCGGTCACGCTGTTCACGTTGAACCAGCCGGCCGTGTATCAGGCGCTGGACTGGAAGCCGCTGTTCCAGGTCAGCGAGCCGTTTCTGTACTTCTCGATCTGGGCGTTTCTGGTGTCGCTGACGGTGATCGTCGTCGGCAGCTATCTGACGAAACCGTCGCCGGAGGAGAAACTTCAATATCTCGTTTTTTCCACGCCGTTTAGCCGCGACTCGGAGTCTTCGGAGAGGAGTGCTTGGCGTTGATGACGTAAAATCGCCGCGCTCCTCTCCGCAAAGCCTCCGAGTCGCGGCTAAACAAAAGAGATCAAGCATGACGATGTTCCTCCATGCTATCGGCGACTACGTTCGCGAACTGATGCTGCTCGTCCCGTTGCCGCTGGTTCGCGCCGTGTTTCTGGCGGTCCCCGTCGTGCTGCTGATCTGGGTGCTGCGGCTGCCGCGGGCCGAGACGACGCCGGAATCGCCCACGGGCCGTTTCGGCGAGAACCTGAAGCTGGGGGCCGCCGTCGCTTTGCTGCTGCAGGTCGTCATTTACAGTCTGTTTTGAGCCAGCGTCGCGGAAAGGTAGGTCCGGACGGCCCGTCCGGACCTTGGCGGGCCGGAAGACGCCGCTTGCGGCTTAGCCCAACGCGACGGCTAAGCCGCAAGCGGCGAGGTCCGGTCGGGCCGACACGGACCTATTTTTCCGGTAAACGCGGAGGGACGAACAGCAGCGCGGCCAGCACGGTCAGCCCGAACAGCGTGTAGACGAGCGTGAAGACCCACGTGGGGAACTCGAAGAACAACGCCTCGTGCACCCAGTGGGCGATGAAGTCGCCGCGATACGCCGTCTGCCCCGCGAGATCGCGCAGCGACTGCTCCCACTCGGTCAGCGGGCAGACGATGCCCAGCCACGATTCGGCGACAACGAACGCGATCGCCGCCAGATGCAACCCGCGAAACCAGACGTTGTGGACCCACCGCCAGCCCCGCCAGCGGCCCAGCAGGACCAGCGCCAGACCGCCGACAACGAACAGCACGAACGCGGCGTGCACGACGACGATCGCGTCGGCCAGGATGCGATAGAAGAGTTGCATGGTAAGAGAAGTGATCCCGTTCGGCGGGCGTTTATTCCCGGATTGAGAAGGGATGAAGGGATGAAGGATGAAGGATGAAGGATGAACGATCTACGGGGGGAACGCGACTCTTCCATCCCTCATCTCCCATCCCTCATCTCCGATCCCTCATCTCCGATTCCTCATCCTTCATTCCTCATCCTTCGTCTCTCATCCTTCATCCCTCATCCCCCCGTCGCCGCCGCCAGCCGTTCGTCGGGCTGCGCATCCTGAATCGCCGCCGACGGCAACAGCCACGCCCCGATCGCCGAGAGCAGCAGGCAGGGGATGAACGTCAGAAACGCCTGCTGCGGCGCGGCGGAGTGGCTGAAGGCGGCGGTCAGCGGGGCCTGGATCAGTCCGCCCAGTCCCCACGCGAGCCCCATCGTGATCGCCGACGCCATTCCGGCGCCGTTGGGGAATTGCTGCTGGGCATAGGAGACCATCGCCGGCGTCGTCCCCCACAGCGTCACGCCGGTCGCGACCAGCAGCGCCACGAACGCCCACGGCGGCAGGCCGTCGGTCCCCAGCAGAAACAGCAGCGGCGCGCCGGCGAGCGGGCACCAGATCATGAAGGGGCGTTCCCACCCCGTGCGAAACCGGAACGCCATCACGAACATCCCCGCGCTGGCCGCGACGAGAAACAGCGTCTGGTACAGCCCGATCTGCAGTTCGCCGTACCCCTGCCGGTCGAGCGTGAAGGCCAGCACCTTCGCGACCGCCATGTTGGGCACGAGCCGCAGCGAACAGACGAGGAAGATCCCCACCGCCAGCCAGCCGCGACCGTCGAATGCGGAACGTCGCTCCCCGTCGGCCGAGAGTGTGACGGGGGCCGACAGTTCGCCGAGCCGGCCTGCTTTCCACAAGACGAAGATGACCGCCACCAGGATCGGCGCGAGCCACGCGAGCCCACGGATTCCCCCCAGATCGACGATCGCCCCGCTGAGCGTCGGTCCCAGTCCCAGCCCGACCGCGCCGCCGAGCATGAACACGGAGAGCGCCCGCGTGCGATGCTCCGGCAGCGCCCGGCCCGCGGCGACGGCGGCCTCGGGATGAAACGCCCCGATCCCCACCCCGCCGGCCAGCAGCAGCAGGCCCAGCAGCCAGCGGTTGTCCGTCAGGCCGATCGCCGACATGCAGACCGCCCCCAGCAGCGGCCCGGCCCAGAGCAGCCACGGCGTGCGGCGGACGTCCCGCAGGTAGCCGAACACCGCCTGGCTGAGCGACGTGGGCATCGACTGCACCACGAACGCGATCGACAGGGCGCCGACGCCGATCAACCCATACGCATGCCGCAGCCCCGGCCACAACGGTTCCACGAGCTGCGCGCAAGCGTCGACGACGAGGTGCATCAGGGCCAGGCAGAGCAGCGGGAGGTAGCGGCGCATGAAGAGCCACGGCGGGTGAGTGCGGGCGGAGTCGGCGATTGTATCACAGCCCGTCGCGTTCACCGATGCAACGGCCGTCGGGGAAGAACCGCAGCGGCGTCTGCTGCCAGTCGATGGGCGTGAAGTTGGGGTCGGGTGTGGAAAATTCAAAATT
>Ga0268386_10000676_pt1 | contig 22135 bp, 18 predicted proteins | sample RVTome_15_FD_200260 | JGI IMG/M metagenome (GOLD analysis project Ga0268386, IMG submission 200260) | Soil microbial communities from uranium-contaminated site in the Upper Colorado River Basin, Wyoming, United States - RVT150D86... ...
GCCGATCGAGGGTGGCCGCCTTGATCGCGGAAGGCGCCGTCCTGGTGAACGGCGAGCCGGTGGCGAAGAGCTACAGGCCGCGGGCCGGGGACGAGATCCGGTTCGACGTCCCGCCGCCGCCGCCCACCGACCTCGCGCCCGAGGACGTGCCGATCGCCGTCGTGTACGAGGACGATGACCTCGCGGTGGTCGACAAGCCCCACGGCATGGTCGTGCACCCGGCGCCGGGGCATCCGGGCGGTACCCTGGTCAACGCGCTGCTCGGCCGGTACGGCGTGCTGTCTCCCGTCGGCCTGCCCCGCCGGCCCGGAATCGTGCACCGCCTCGACCGCGACACGAGCGGCCTGATGGTCGTCGCCCGTCGGGAGCAGGCGCACCTCGCGCTGTCGGCCGCCCTCGCCCGGCGCGAAGTGGGGCGTGGCTACCTGGCCGCCGCCTGGGGCAGGTTCGAGCCCGCCGAGACGACGATCGATCGTCCGCTGAGGCGGCATCCCAAGGACCGAAGGCGAATGGCCGTGGTGGAAGGCGGCCGCCCTGCCGTCACGCACGTGCGCCGACTCGAACGCTGGCCGGCGGCCGACCTGCTTGCCGTGCGCCTCGAGACCGGGCGCACCCACCAGATCAGGGTGCATCTGCTGGCTGCCGGGCATCCCGTGGTGGGCGATCCGGTCTACGGCCCCGGTTGGGAGCGCGGGATGACCGGCGCCGGAGGACAGTGGGCGGCCCGGTTCGCCCGGCGGGCCGGGCGGCTGTTCCTGCACGCCGCACGGCTGTCGTTCACGCATCCGGTGACAGGCGAGAGGCTCAGCTTCACCTCGGAACTGCCCGAGCCGCTCGCCGGGGCACTCATCTGGGCCCGGGATTCGAGCTCCTGAGCGAGCGGCCGTCGCGACTCGTGCTCGCCGCCGTTGGCCTGGCGCTGGCGTGCGGCCCGGCTCCCGGCCCGGGCGACGCGGCGCGAAGCGCTCCGGAGCGCCCCGGGCCCGACCTCGAGGTCCGGGCCTCGCCGGACCTCGAGGCCATCGCGTCGCGCGTCGCCGGTCATCCCGGCGTGTGGACGTCGCTGCCCGGAATCCCCGATTCCATCCTGGCCGGGCGGCGCGTCATCGTCTGGTTCGCGCGCGACCTGTCCACGCTCGATTCGGTCGGACTGGGGCGCCCCGAGCCCTGGGTGGCCGGCGCGGCCGATCCGGAGCGCCGGAGGATCGCCCTGCGGGTCGACGGCCCGCAGCGCAATCTCGGCCGGCTGCTCGCCGTGTACCGTCACGAGGCAGCACACGTCGCCCTTCACGCGGCGACCGCTGGCGCCGCGCCGCGCTGGCTTCACGAGGGCTATGCCCAGGCGGTGAGCGGAACCTGGGACTGGAGAGAAGGATGGCGACTCCAGTTCACGCTGATGCGGGGCGGACACTCGCTACTCTCGGATCTCGACCGCCGCTTCCGTTCCGGCGTCGATCCCCGCACGGCGTACATTCTCTCCTACACGGCGGTCGACGCGCTGCGCGGGCTCGGCGGCGATGCGGGGCTGGAGGCCCTGTTCGGCGCCCTGCGCGAGGGCGACGGGCTCGACGCCGCCCTGCGGCGCGTTTACGGCCTCACCGCCGCGCAGTTCGAGCAGCGCTGGCGCGAGCGAGTCCTCGATCGCTACGGGTGGCTCTATCTGCTCAGCCGGACGGCGTTCGTATGGCTCTCCGTAACCGTGCTGGTCATCGGGCTGGGGATCGCCCGCATCCGAAACGACCGTCGCCGCCTCGCCGAGATGCGCGAGCGCGAGCGCAGGGAGGCGCGGACCATCGTGATGATCGACGTTGACGACCCCCCGAGCGCGTCCTAGTCTCACCGGATGACTCGAACCGGGGAGGGGCCCACGGCATCGGACGGCGAGAGGCCGCCGTTCGGTCTGCGGCCGCTGAACGTCGGCCTGCTGGCGTCCGGGCTTCTGGCGATCGCCGCAGGGTACGTGCTGTTGGGTCGCGGCTCGACGGTCGCGGCGCCGCTGCTTCTCGTGGCCGGGTATGCGGTGTTCGTTCCCGCGGCCCTGCTCGTCGGGCTGCGGGGAGCGCCCGAGCCGGACGAGCACGGGGGCGAATAGCTCAGCTGGTCCAGAGCGCCTGCCTTACAAGCAGGAGGTCGCAGGTTCGAATCCTGCTTCGCCCATGCGACGCCGGACGGAACCCACGGACGGGGCCGAGTGTCGTAATAGCTGTGGAATCGAGGCCCGGAGTCCGCCGGTGACTCGACGGAGGCGGTCGAGAACCCGCCGGATGACGACCAGGAACGAGACTCGATGAGGAAGTCGATCATGCGACCCAGAGCTCTTAGCACCGCACTGCTGACGACCGGCACGGCGCTCGTCGCGATGATGTTCGCGCTTCCGGCGCCCGCGGCGGCACAGTCATCCAGCGGTCGCGCCAAGGTACTGGTGGTGCCGATCTCCGAGGAGGACGGGGTGAAGCGCAACTTCGGAAGGAAGGTCTCGGAGAAGGTGCGCGACCGCATCGGCGACGTCACTACCCTGACGGCGATCGGCGAGAGCGCGGTGAAGGACGAGCTCGGCCGGCTGAAGCTGCGCGAGGACGACCTCGGGCTCGTGCAGTGGCGCCAACTCGCGGGTCGGCTCGACGCCGATCTGCTCCTCGCCGGCACGATTTCCCGTGCCTCGGGAGGAAACGCGTTCAACGTCTCGTTCATCGACGCACGGACCGGGGACGCGACGGTCATTCCCGAGTTCGTCGTGCAGGACGACGGGGGCCGCGGTGAGAACGAAGCCGCCGATCGCATCATGGAGGCGGTAGAAGGACAGGTGGAGTACCAGAGGGCGCTGCTGTTCTGTGCCGACTATCTGGGCAGCCAGCAGTACGAGGACGCGCTCCGCAACTGTGAGGAGGCGCAGCGCTACAATCCCAACAGCATGTCTGTGCGCTACCTGATGGGCCGGGTCCAGATGGGGCTCGAGAACTGGGAGGGCGCCCGGGACCACCTGGCGGTGGTCGTGGAGGACAATCCGGCCGAAGTCGACGCCCTGAACTCCCTCGCGTACACCGAGGCTCAGCTGGGCAATACGCCGCGGGCGATGGAGCTGTACCGTGAATACCTCGGGTTCAATCCCGACGATGCCAGCGTCCGGATGCAGATCGCGTACGATCTGGTGCAGGCCGACGGCTACGACGAAGCGATCTCGCTGCTCGAAGACGGGATCGCCCGCGATTCGACGGACGCCGAGTTGTGGGAGTTCCTCGGCAACGTGCAGCTCAACAAGGGAACTACGGCGGATGCGGAAGCGCTCGGCGGCGGCGGCACCGGCGTAGGGGGCGACGACGGGAGGGGCGGCGCAGAGGACGCCGCTGAGCAGGCGGCTTCCGGCACGGTTGCCAATGAACAGGCGATCCGCGAAGCCGTGGCGGCGTATGAGAAGGTTCTCGAGCTGCGGGGCGACGAGACGGATCCGCAGATTCTCAAGAACGTGGTCGCCGCCTATCTGCAGCTCGGCGATCTCGACGAGGCGACCCGGTTCGCCGCGCAGGCCGAGGAGCGGCTCCCGGAGGACGCGACGCTGCGTTCGCTGCGAGCCGACGTCCGGGCCCGGGCGGGCGACTACGCCGGCGCCGTCGCGGCGATGGACGAAGCGCTCCGTCTGGATCCGGACCTTCCTCGCGGCATGGTCAAGCGCGGCTTCTTCAAGTTGAGTGCCGGCGACGAGGCGGGAGCGATGCGTGATCTGCGCTCGGCCGTCGAGGGTGGCGAAGACACGGACATGGTGGCCCAGCAGTTGCTGAGTCGCGGCTACAACGACTACTTCCAGAACGAACAGTATGACCGCGCGTCCGAGATGTTCGAGACGGCGCTCGAGTTCGCGACCGAGCCGCAGACGAGCCAGCAGCTCCATTTCTTCGCCGCCTTCAGCTACTACCAGTCGGGCGTGAACCTCGACGCGGCCAACCAGGCAGAGGCATGTCAGCCTGCACGGCAGGCGCTGTCCCGCTTCCAGCAGGTACTGCCGCATCTGAACGGCGCGGGCAACTTCCAGGCGGAGAACCAGGCGCAGCTGCGCGAGAGCACCGACGTTTATCTGTACCGGGAAGAGGCGATTCTCGGGAAGCCGGCGTGCCGATGACCCGCGGTTGAACGCACGGGGGCGGGCCACCGCCCCCGATTTGCAGCACCGCAGGGCCCGGCGGAACGACGTGTTCCGCCGGGCCTTTTTGCGTCCCGTAGCCGCGTGGAGAGGAGGGGTTGCGTCGAGGGGATACGGCCGGTAAGATGGGGCGCAGTGGGGAAAAGTGGGAAACAGTGGGGATTTCTCACGGCCTTCCAATCCCAGCGCGTGGAGCACAGTGGGCGGATATCTGGGGAGCCACCTCAACCAGGTGGACGAGAAGGGACGAGTCACGCTTCCGGCAGCCTTTCGCAAGGGTGCGGAGAGTGCGTCGTTCGTTCTGATCCAGGTTCATGCCGATGCCCTTACGCTCTACCCGAACGCGGCCTGGGAAGAAGTGGAGAAGCGGATGCGCGATCATCTTCGTCGTGCGCCGCAGCGGAGGCATGAGTTCCTCGCCCTTACCGCCAACGCCCAGGACGTCACTCCCGACAAACAGGGACGCATCTTGATTTCCGAGCGCCTTCGCTCGGCGATCGGACTCGATACCGAGGCGCTGCTGATCGGCGCGCTCGACAAGATCGAGATCTGGAATCCTTTGCGGTTCGACGAGGTCGTCGGAAGCTCGCCGGGTGATCTCGGAGAGGTGGCCGGCCGCCTGTTCGCCTGAGCGACGGGCGAGCGAGCGTCGTGAGAATGGAGTTCACGCACGATCCCGTTCTCGCGGAGCGAGTGATCGAGTTGCTCCGTCCGGTTGGACGGGGCGTGTGGATAGACGGAACCGTGGGGGGAGGCGGTCACGCCGGACGGATGCTGCGGGCGAATCCGGAGGCGCGGCTGATCGGCATCGACCGCGACCCGGACGCACTGAAGGCGGCGGCCGGGCGACTCGCGCCCTGGGCGGATCGGACGACACTGCTGAACGGAGACTTTCGAGACGCCGCGAAGTTCGCGGTGTCGGAAACGGAGACGATGCCCGTGCGGGGAGTTCTACTCGATCTGGGCGTATCGTCACATCAACTGGATGAACAGGCACGCGGCTTCTCCTTCCGTCGGAGCACACCGTTGGACATGCGGATGGGCGGGACAGCCGGCGGGAGGAGGACCGCTGCCTTGATTCTGAACGAGGCGACCGAGGACGAGTTGGGCAGAATGTTCCGGGAGTACGGCGAGGAGAGGCGCTGGCGGGCGCTGGCGCGCGAGGTCGTGAAGCGCCGGGCCACCGAGCCTTTCGCGACTTCCGACCAGTTCGTGGCGGCCTGCACGGTGGCGCTCGGCGGCAGCCTGTCGGCAGCGACGAAGGCGCGATTGTTCCAGGCCCTGCGGATCGCCGTGAACGACGAGCTGACGGCGCTCGACGAGGCGCTCCCGGCGCTGCGCGACGTGCTGGCACCGGGTGGACGTCTCGTCGCCATCGCCTACCACTCGCTCGAAGACCGGGTGGTGAAGCACGCGTTCCGCGAGTGGAGCCGCGAGTGCGTATGTCCGCCGGAGCTGCCGGTGTGCAGGTGCCGGGGCGAGGCCCTCGGTCGGGTACTGACGAAGAAGCCCATCCGACCGTCCGCCGCCGAGCTCGAGAGGAACCCCCGGGCTCGAAGCGCCCGCCTGCGTGCCTGGGAGCGGTCGTGAGCCTGCGACGCAAACCGAAACAGAGTTGTAAGAAGCCGGGTCGCCGCAAGGCGTCGCGTGCTGCTCGGGTGGGCTCGACGCGGCGCAGGGTGGTGCTGGTGGCCGCCGCCCTCACCGTTCCGGCCGGACTCCTGTTCTCGGTACGACGGACGGCGGAAGGGACGCGGCTGGCGGAGCAGCTCTCCGAACTCCGGCGCGAGACGATGCTGCTGGAAGAGGTGCTGGTCGAGGAAGTCGTTCGGGTCGACTCGCTCACGTCGCGCGAGCGCATCGGCAGGGTCGCTGAGGAACTCGGATTCCGACAGGCGGCCGACCACGAGGTGGTGATCCTGGGAGACGTGAGCTTCAACGCCGACGGCGAGGGACCATGAGCAAGCGCGAACGCGGCGCGAAGAAGGGCGGATCGAGGAATCGAGGCCAGGCGGTGTCGCGGACGCATGCCTTCCGCTGCGCTCTTCTCTCGTCTACCGCCGTGTTGGTCGGCCTCGCCGTCATGGCGCGCAGCTTCCAGCTGCAGGTCCTCCAGGGTCGGGAGTGGAGCGCCCGGGCGATCTCGCAGACGACCGAAGTGCGGGAGCTTCCCGCCGCCCGCGGAGGCATCTACGATCGGCACGGCCGTCCGCTCGCGATCTCGCGCGAGAACAACGCGGCCTTTTATGCGCCGACCGAGGTCGCGGACGAGGGGGCCGCCCTGGCGGCGATCGAAGCCGTGCTCGATCCGGACCGCCGTACGCTCGAGCGGCTGCGCCGCGCCGAGCGTGGCTGGACACTGATCGCTCACGTCGATGGTCGGACGCGGGAGCGCCTCGAGCAGGCGGTTCCCCGCGGCCTGCACTTCCAGCCGATTCCGGCCCGCAATTATCCGGAGGGTCGGTTGGCCAGCAGCCTGATCGGCGTCCTCGACGTGACGGGACGCGGGCAATCCGGTCTCGAGCTCGTGCTCGACAGCCTGCTGACGGGCGTGCCGGGAGAGATGACCAGCCGGGTCGACGCGCGCGGCGCCACCTTCCCGCTGCGGCACGCGGCTACCGTCGCACCGCAGCCGGGGAGGGAGGTCTACCTGACCATCGACGCCGAGCTGCAGGAGATCGCCGAGGCCGCGCTCGAGCGGGCGCTTTCGGCAACGGGCGCGAGCGGCGGCGACGTCATTCTCGCCGACCCGAGATCCGGCGAAGTACTCGCCATGGCCAGCTTCGCGGCCGGCGCGCAGCAGCGAATCCCGGCCTTCACGGATCCCTACGAGCCCGGGTCGACCACCAAGCCGTTTCTGCTGGCCACGCTTCTCCAGGAGAATCTCGCGCGGCTCGACGAGCCGGTCGACGTGGAGGGCGGCACGTTCGCCACCCCCTACCGCACGATCACCGACGTTCACGAGTACGACTCGCTGACCGTCGAGGAAGTGATCAGGTACTCGAGCAACATCGGGGCAGCTAAGCTGGCCGATCGGATCGGCGACCGGGGCCTGCAGTACGCGTATCTGCGCGACTTCGGGTTCGGCACGCCGACCGGTATCGAGACCCCGTCCGAAGCGTCGGGTGTGCTGCGTCGCCCCGACCGCTGGACGCCGCTCAGCCCGCATTCCCTGGCATTCGGGTACGAGATGACCGTGACGTCGATGCAGCTCGTCGCGGCCTACGGCGCGCTGGCGAACGCCGGCGTCCTGCTGCGGCCCACGCTGATTCGGCACGTGCGCGACGCCAGCGGACGGACGCTGTACGAGCACCGACCCCGCCCGCTTCGGACCCTGGTGGATGCCGAAGTCGCTCGCGAGATCACGCGTGTCCTGGCGGGCGTCGTCCGCTCGGGTACCGGTGACGAGGCGGCCCTCCGGACGATCGACATCGCGGGAAAGACCGGTACGTCCCGAATCTCCGAGAGCGGCGGCTACGGTTCGGGCCGCTATGTGGCATCGTTCGTCGGCTACGTGCCGGCAGACGAGCCGCAGCTCGTCGTGCTCGCGAAGCTCACCGATCCGAAGTCCACGATCTACGGTGGGGGAGCCGCCGCGCCGGTGAGCCGGACGGTGGTCCAGGCGATCCTGTCGGCGGCGGAATCGGGACTGGTGAGCGGTCGTGTCGCGGCGCCCTCGGGGCGCCCGTACGACTGGGACGCGCGGCCCGATGCGGAGGCAGCGAGGACGGGTGGCGAGACGTCGCCGTTCCGGTTCGCCGCGGACTCGCCGTCGCCGACCGAGCGCGAAGCGGCGACGGACGAGGTCGTCCTGCCCGACCTCACGGGCCTGGGCCTGCGCGCCGCGGCCGCGCGCCTGCACGAGCTCGGGCTGCACGTGGAGAACCGGGCATCGGGGCGCGTGGCGCGCACCGAGCCGGCCCCCGGCACCCGGCTCGTTCCCGGGGCGCGCGTGCGGCTGCGTTGATCGAGGACCCGGCCGCGCCGGCCATGGCAAGCTCGGGTCCGGCAACCGAAACCACAACAGAGATGCAGGAAGTACGGAGCCCTTGATCACGACAAGCAGCGTTGAAGATCGGCTCCGGGCGCGGGACATCCCGTTCGCCTGGACCGGAGGCCCGCCAGCGAGCTTCGCGACCCTGCGTGTCGACTCCCGTTCGATCGAGCCGGGAGATCTGTTCTGCGCGATCGAGGGCACACGGGTCGACGGGCACGGGTTCGTCGATGCGGCCGCGGCTGCCGGAGCGAGCGCCGCCGTGGTCGACCGCGAGCTGAGCGCCGCGATTCCGCTGCTTCGCGTTCCCGACACGCGGGTGGCGGCGGCGCACCTCGCGTCCCTGGTGGCCGGCGATCCGGCGGCCTCGCTGCGCATCGCCGGTGTCACGGGGACGAACGGAAAAACGACGACCGTGCTGCTGCTGCGTCACCTGCTCGGGGCGCTGGGGGGCGCGGCCGCGCTCGGAACCCTCGGCCTCTGGCTACCCGATGGCTCGCTATCTCCCCGCGGACGGATGACGACGCCGGGTCCGACGCAGCTGAACGTCGACCTGGCAGAGGCCAGGGAAGCGGGCGCTGACTGGCTCGCGATGGAGGTGTCGTCACATGCGCTCGACCAGCGCCGGGTCGAGGCGCTCGCGTTCTCGGCCGCCGTGTTCACCAACCTGAGTCGAGAGCACCTCGACTATCATCCCGACATGGCGTCCTATCGGGCGGCGAAGCTGCGACTCTTGAGCCACCTCGCACCGGGCGGCGTCGCGGTCGTGAACCTCGACGACCCGGCCTGGATGACGTCGGAGTTCGAGGCGGTGACCACCGTGGGGTTCGGTTCGACGGCTGGCGCCGTCGTCCGCGCCGAGGGGGTCACCCATTCGGCCGAGGGCAGTCGGTGGACACTCGTCACGCCGGCGGGCGAGGCGGAGATCCGGATTCCTCTGATCGGCGAGTTCAACGTCTCGAATGCACTCGGGGCCGCCGCGGCCGCCCATGCTCTCGGCGTTCCCGTCTCCGCGATCGCGGAGCGACTCGGCTCCGCTCCGCGCGTGCCGGGGCGGATGGAAACCCTGAGCGGACCGCCGGGCCCGCTCGTCGTTCGGGACTATGCCCACACTCCCGACGGACTGATGCGGGCGCTGGCCGCGCTCCGCGGGCTGGCGTCGGGCCGGCTGACCGTCGTGTTCGGCTGCGGGGGGGACAGAGATCGCGGGAAGCGCCCGCTGATGGGCGAGACGGCGGTAGCCGGTGCCGACCGCGTGATCGTGACCGCCGACAATCCGCGTACGGAACCGGTCGAGCGAATCATCGGCGACATCCTGGAGTCGACGCCGTCCGGCGTCGCCGAGGTGATCGTGGATCGGGCCGAGGCGATCGAGGCGGCGATCCGGGCGGCCGGACCGGGCGACGTGGTGTTGCTCGCCGGGAAAGGGCACGAGACGTACCAGGACGTTCTGGGCGAGAAGCTGCCGTTTGACGAATCGGCGATCGTGCGCTCGCTGACCGCGGGCGTCGGATGAGCGGCCGATTCGAGAGCCATGAGATTCGTCGCGCGCTGGGGCTTTCGAGCGGCGGGGCACCGCGTCGGTACTCGTCGGTCGCGATCGACTCGCGCGAGGTCGAGCGTGGCGGCCTGTTCATCGCCCTGAAGGGAGAACGGGTCGACGGGGCGGAGTTCGTGGCGAAGGCGGCGCGGCGGGGAGCGGCCGGGGCGATCGTACCCGCCGACCGCGACTTCGAGGTCGAAGGACTCGAACTGTTTCCGGTACCCGACACCCTGCGCGCGCTGGGCGACCTCGCGCGTTTCGCGCGGCGACGCGCCGGTGCGCGCGTCATCGGTGTGACGGGCAGCTCGGGCAAGACGACGGTCAAGGAGATGCTCGCGCTGGCCCTGGCCGAGGACGGCAAGACGTGGGCGACGCCGGGCAACCTCAACAGCCTCACTGGGCTCCCGCTGACCCTGCTGCGAGCCACTCCCGGCGCCAGCTACTGGGTGATCGAGATGGGCAGCAGCGCCCCGGGGGAGATCCAGCGCCTGGCCGCGATCGCCGAGCCCGACGATGCCGTCGTCACCACGGTCGGTCAGGCACATCTCGAAGGGTTCGGCGACCTCGATGGCGTGCTGCGCGAAAAGCTCGCGCTCGTGCGCGGAGCCCAGCCGGCGGGCGAAGTCGTCGTGGGTGAGTTGCCCTCGATTCTGCCGGCAGCCGCCCGCTCGATCCGTGCCGACGCGATCGTGGCCGGTCTCGCCGGGACGGCCGACTTTCGGCCCGACCGCCACGAGACGGGCGCCGAGAGCGCCCGCTTCGACCACGGCGGGGTCACGTACGCCCTCCAGGTGGGGGGTGAGCACCACCTGCGCGACGCCGTCATCGCGGCGGCGCTGGCGGAGGCCCTCGGCGTGCCGGCCGAGGCGGCGGCCCGAGGCCTGTCGCGTTACCGGCCGGTCGGCATGCGCGGGGCGATCCTGCGTGCGGGCACACTGACGATCGTGGCCGACTGCTACAACGCGAATCCGGAATCTTTCGAGGCGGCGATCGGGTTCTGCGAGACGTCGTTTCCCGGCCGACCTCGCAGCGCCGTCGTGAGCTCGATGCTCGAGCTCGGGCCCCGCGGCCCCGAGGCGCACCGCCTGGTCGCCCGGCGCCTGCTCGACGCCGGGTTCGGGAGGATCTTTCCGCTCGGGCAGTTCAGGCGAGCCTTCGAGCAGGAGGCGCCGACCTCGGGTGCCGCCAGCTACGTGTCGGGTGCCGACGCTACGGAAGCCGTCGTCGACGAGCTGCTGGGCGGTGCGGCGCCGGGCGAAGTCGTGCTGGTGAAAGCGTCCCGCGGCGAGCGGCTCGAACGCGTGGTCGAGGCGTTGATCGCCCGCACGAACGGCGAGGCGGCCTGATGCTCTACCATCTGCTGTTTCCGCTCGCCGACCAGCACATCATCTTCAACGTGTTTCAGTACATCTCGTTCCGGGCCGCCGGGGCGATGGTGACGGCGCTGCTCGTGGCGTTCGTCGCGGGACCCCCGGTGATCCGACGGCTGGAAGCGTACAACATCGGTCAGGTCGTGCGGGTCGAGGGGCCGCGAACCCACCACCACAAGGCCGGCACGCCGACGATGGGCGGGATCATCATCCTCGTGTCGATCGTCGTGTCGACCCTCTTGTGGGCACCGCTGGATCGCTGGTACATCCATGCGGCGCTCGCCATGACGATCGTCACCGGCCTGATCGGGTTCACCGACGACTACCTGAAGGTCGTGCGGCACGAGTCGCGCGGGTTGATCGCGCGCCACAAGCTGATCTGGCAGTTCGTAGCCGGCATTTCATTCGGACTGTTGTTGCTCTGGCTCCCGCTGCCCGGGGGCGAGGTAACGCACCGGATGGTGCCGTTCCTCAAGAACGTCGAGCTCGTGCTCGTTCCGTTCGTGTTTCCGCTGTTCATCGCCATCGTCGTGGCCGGATTCTCCAACGCGGTGAACCTCACCGACGGCCTCGACGGCCTGGCCGCCGGCCTGTCGGCCATCGCGGCCCTCGCGATGGCCCTGTTCGCGTATGTCATGGGGCGCATCGACACGTCCTACTATCTCGGGCTTCCGTACCTGCCGGGGGCGGGGGAGCTGACGGTGTTCTGCGTGTCGGTCGCCGGCGCGGCGATCGGCTTCCTGTGGTTCAACGCCCCACCGGCCAGCGTGTTCATGGGCGACACGGGTGCCCTCGGGCTCGGCGGCGCGATCGGGACCGTCGCGGTGCTGCTCAAGTCCGAGCTGCTCCTGGTGGTCGTCGGCGGAATGTTCGTCCTGGAGGCTCTCTCGGTGCTGATTCAAACCACGACGTTCAAGATTACTCGCCAGCGCACGGGAACGGGGCGCCGCGTGTTCCGCATGGCCCCGCTGCATCACCACTTCGAGCAGCTCGGGTGGCCGGAGACGCGGGTGGTGATCCGGTTCTACATCCTCGGAATCATGTTCGCCCTCGTCGCGCTCGCGACGCTGAAGGTCCGATGATCACGCGCGAGATGCCGTTCCAGCCCGGCGCCACGGTCAGCGTGCTCGGACTCGGCGTGTCCGGCACCGCCGCCGCGCGGCTCGCCACCCGACGCGGGGCGGAGGTCTACGCGAGCGACGCGTTCGCCGGCGTCGAGCAGAGCGCGGCCGCCGAGACGCTGCGAGCCGAGGGCATCGACGCCGAGGCCGGCCGTCATGACATGGACCGCATCCTGACGTCCGACCTCGTCGTCGTCAGTCCGGGAATCAGCCCGTTTTCCGAGGTTCGGCAGAGGATCTCGAGCGCCGGAATCCGAACGATCGCCGAAGTCGAGCTCGCGTTCGGCGCCTTGCGCAGCCGAGTCATCGGAATCACGGGGACGAACGGGAAGACCACGACCACGCAGCTCGCGGCCGATGTCCTGTCGGCCTCCGGGACGTCGGCCGTCGCCGGGGGGAACATCGGCCGGCCGCTGTCATGGACGGCGATCGAGGACGTCCAGCCCGATTGGGTAGTGGTCGAGCTCAGCAGCTTCCAGCTCGCCGATCTCGAGAACTTCCGGATGGACATCGGAGCGCTTCTCAACCTGGCGCCGGACCATCTCGACCGGTACCGCGATCTGCAGACCTATTACGCTGACAAGCAGCGGCTGTTCTCGGCGGGCGATCCCGATTCGAGCTGGATTCTGAACGCCGACGACCCGGCCGTGCTCGAGCTCGCCGCGGGTCTGCAGCCGGATGCGGTGTATCACTTCTCCACCGGTCACGAGGTCGATCGCGGCGCGTGGCTGGACGACGACGGTTGCCTTCGCGCCCGTCTCGAAGCGGGCGCCGCCGAGAACTGGCTGACCGAGTCGGAGTTCCCGCTGATCGGACGGCACAACGTCGCCAATGCGCTGGCCGCCGGTCTGGTGGCGCGCCTCGCCGGATGCGCGGCGGAAGCCGTGGGTCCCGGGCTGCGTACGGGCCGTGGGTTGCCGCACCGGCTTGAAGAGGTCGGGACGTACGACGACGTATTGTGGGTCAACGACTCCAAGGCGACGAACGTCGCGGCGGCCAGGGCCGCTGTGCTGTCGTTCGACCGCCCGATCGTCCTGATGCTCGGTGGTCGGCACAAGGGCGAGCCGTATTCTTCCATCGCCGGGGCGGCCGGCGATCGGCTGCGGGCCATCGTCGCGTTCGGCGAAGCGGCGCCGCGGATCGTCGGCGAGCTCGAGCACGCCGCGCCGAAAGTGTCGGTCGAGAACGGCATGGAGGCGGCCGTGCGGGCGGCGGCTCGGCACGCCGAGCCGGGCGACGTGGTTCTGTTCTCGCCGGCCTGCTCGAGTTTCGACATGTATCCCAACTACGAGGTGCGTGGCGAGGCGTTTGCGCGCGCCGTGCGCACCCTGCGGTCGGGCGGCCCCTCATGAGCTCGGCCGCCGGCGCGCGCGGATCGGCCTTCGGTCTCAGGGGCTTTCCGGTCCGTCCGAGCTCGGGCGCGACGCTGCCGGGGCGCGCCCTGTTCGCGCTGACGCTGGTGTTCGTGGCGTTCGGCCTGTTGTCCGTCTACAGCGCCGGCGCCTACGTGGCGCACGCGCGGGGCCTCGAGGACGGCCACTTCCTGTTCGGGCAGGCGAGCCGGGCCGCGGTCGGCCTGGTGGCGTTGTTCGTAGCCAGCCAGATCGATTATCGATTCTATCAGAGGCTGGCCTGGCCGATTCTCGCCGTCACCACGGCGCTGCTCGTCCCGCTGGTTCTTCCCGGGACGGAAGGCATCGCCCCGGAGTGGAACGGCGCGCGTCGGTGGCTGGATCTCGGGGTCACCGTCCAGCCATCCGAACTCGCGAAGCTGGCGGTGGTGATCTGGGTGGCCGCGATCGCGGTGAACCGACAGGATCGCCTGCACGAGTTCCGCGAGGGGCTCCTTCCGATCATCGCGATCGTCGGTCTTGTCGCGGGCCTCGTGCTGCTGGAACCGCACTTCTCGGCAGCTCTGTGGATAGTGGTCCTCGCGTCCGTCGTCCTGTTCATGGCCGGAGCGCGGTTGACCCACTTCGCGCTGGGCGCCGCCGCCGTGGTGCCGCTCGGCCTGCTGACCGCGCTTGCCTCGGACTACCGGCGTGCCCGGCTCGGCGCGTTCATCTCGACCTTCGTCGACCCCGCGTCGGTCGCGTCGACCAGCGGCTACCAGCTGCAGCAGTCGATGATCGCGATCGGCTCCGGCGGCCTCACCGGCGTCGGGTTCGGCCGCAGCAGCCTGAAAATGGAGTACCTGCCGGAGCCGCAGAACGACTTCATCTTCTCGATCATCGCGGAGGAATGGGGGTTCATCGGCGCCGGGTTGATGATCGCGCTGTTCGTCGCCTGGACGCTGCTCGGCCTGAAGATCGCGCGAAGCGCCCCGGACATGTATGGGCGCCTGCTGGCGGTCGGGATCACGGCGCTCGTGACCCTGTCGGCGTTCGCTCACATGGGCGTCGCCCTCGGTCTACTTCCGACGACCGGAGTGAACCTGCCGTTCATCAGCGCGGGGGGAACCAACCTCATCCTGATGCTGGCCGCGACGGGCATCCTGCTGAACGTGTCGACGGCATGGAGGCGCTGAAGCATGGCCTCCCGGATCCTGATCGCCGGCGGCGGGACGGGCGGCCACCTGGTTCCGGCGCTGAACCTGGCGGGCGCGCTGCGCCGGGCGGAACCGAACTGCGAGCTGCTGCTCGTGGGAGCGGAGCGCGGGATCGAAGGCCGGGTGCTTCCGACGAGCGGGTACCCGTACCGACTGCTGCCGATGCAGCCTCTGGCGCGCAGCCGCCCGTGGCGGAACTGGCGGCTCCTGGCGAGCACGCCGGGGGTGCTCCGGGGAGTGGCCGCCGCGTTCAACGAACTGCGGCCCGACGTGGTGGTCGGAACCGGCGGCTACGCGGCGGCACCGGCGCTCGCCTACGGAATCGCGGCACGCCGGCCGACGGCCCTGCAGGAACAGAACGCGTGGCCGGGCCTGGTCAGCCGGCTGCTCGCTCCGCACGTGAGCCAGGTTCATCTCGGCTATCCGGAGGCGGCGGCACGCCTGAGACCCGGCCGGCGGACGAAGCTGTTCATGCACGGAAACCCGGTCGCTCCGCAGTCGAGCGGAAGCTCGCCCGCCTTCGACTGGCCCGCGGGTCGCGTGGTCCTGGTGACCGGCGGCAGCCAGGGGGCGCGGGCCCTCAACGAGATGCTGATCCGCGACCTGTCGGCCGCCGGGGCCTGGCCGGAAGCGACGACCCTGGTGTGGATCGCCGGACCGCGGCACCGGGAGGCGGTGGAAGCCGGAGTCCGCGGAACGCCGTGGGCCGACCGGATCCGGGTCGTGCCGTGGATCGATCGGTTGGGAGCGCAGCTCGACAGGGTGGATCTGGCGATCGCCCGGGCGGGTGCGATGTTCTCGGCCGAACTGGCCTCCGTGGGGGTTCCGGCGCTCCTCGTACCGCTTCCGAGCGCCGCGGGCGATCACCAGCGTCACAACGCGCGGGCGCTCGAGGACGCCGGCGCGGCGCTCGTATTCGAACAGGAGAACACGGCCCCTGGCGCATTGTGGTCGGCGGCGGTGGAGGTCCTCGGGGCGCGCTCGAAGCGCGAATCGATGGCCGCGCGGATGCGGGAGCGCGGCCAGCCCGACGCCGCCGACCTGATCGCCGCCGATCTGCTGTCGCTCGCGAGGCGGGGGCGGGGAGGATCGAATGCCGATGACTGACTCGCGTCTCGCACGATCGTCCGACCTTCCCGCCGCGGGCGGCACCGTGTTCCTGCTGGGCATCGCCGGCGCGGGGATGCGCGCCCTCGTTCCCGCGCTGATCGCGCGGGGTTGCAGGGTGGCGGGGTCCGATCGGGACGCGGCGGCCGCCGTCGGCCTGGCCGCCGCGGGCGTCGCGCTGCATGCCGAGACCGACGTCGAGCCGGTGCGCGAGGCCGACCTGGTGATCTACAGCTCGGCGCTTGCCGAGGATCACCCCGCCCTGGCCGCGGCGCGCGCGGTGGGTGTCCCCACGATGAAACGGGCGCGGGCGCTCGGGGCGCTGGTCAACGACCGCCGCCTAGCCGCCGTAGCCGGTACGCACGGCAAGACCACGGTCACCACCATGCTGGCCGTCGCCGCCGAGCACGCCGGAATGGATCCGCTCGCCTTCGTCGGCGGCAGGGTGAGCGCGTGGGACGGAAACTCGAGGCTCGGGACGGGAGAGCTGGCGGTCGTCGAGGCCGACGAATACGACCGCTCGTTCCTCGAGCTCCGTCCCGACCTCGCCGTCGTCACATCCGTCGAGGCCGACCATCTCGACATCTACGGCGACGAGCGATCACTCGAAGCGGCGTTCCGTGCTTTCGTGGCCCGGGCAGCCCAGGTCCTGCTGTGTGCGGACGACGAGGGTGCCCGCCGGCTGGCGCCGGATGTGTTGCCGCCCGCCGAGGTTCGCACGTACGGCTTCGCCTCCGATGCGACGTGGCGCCTGGAGGTGCTCGACGCGAGTCGAGGCGGCCAGACGTGCAGGCTGGATGGACCGCAGGGCGAGCTGCCGTTCCGCCTGGCGGCGCCCGGCGCGCACAACGCGCAGAACGCGGCGGCGGCACTGGCCGCCGCCGTATGGATGGGAGCCGACCCGTCGACACTGACGCGGGCGCTCGAGGAATTTCGGGGCGCGGAACGTCGACTCCAGGTGCTGCACGAGACAGAGCGGCTCGTTGTGGTCGACGACTACGCCCATCATCCGACCGAGGTCCGGGCCGGAATCGAGGCGCTCCGCTCGGCCTGGCCCGGGCGCCGCCTGGTGGTCGTGTTTCAGCCTCACCTGTACAGCCGCACGCGGGACCAGGCGGCGGGCTTCTCGGCGGCCCTCGCCCGGGCTGACCGGGCGCTCGTGCTGCCGATCTATCCGGCGCGCGAGACGCCGATTCCGGGCGTCAGTCGAGATCTGATTCTCGGGGCGGCGCGCCGCGGCCTCGAGCCGGTCGAGCCCGCCGGGGTCATCGACCTCGTGCGGGTCGACGGTCCGACCGTGCTCGCCTTCATGGGCGCCGGCGACGTGACGGAGCTCGCTCACCACGCGGCCCGTTCCGCGTCGTCCGGTCGTTCCGATGCGCTGGGAGGCTGACGTGCGACTGGCCGACCACGCGCGTTACCGGATCGGTGGGCCGACGCCGGGCCTCGGCCACGCGCTCGACAGGGCGGAGCTCGCCGGGGCCCTGGCCGGGCTGGCCGGGGCCCCGTACCGGGTGCTCGGGCGCGGCGCCAACCTGCTGATCTCCGACCTCGGGGTGTCCGAGCGGGTGCTGGTACTCGCCGGCGAGTTCGACTTCCTCCGCGCCGAAGCTGAGCACATCGAAGCCGGGGCGGGCGCCGGCCTGCCGGCCCTGGTGGGCGAAGCGCGGCGGGGCGGATTCAGCGGCTGGAGCTTCCTCGAGGCGGTGCCCGGCAGCGTGGGCGGGGGCCTGCGGATGAACGCCGGTTCGGCCGAGACCGGCCTGTGGGACCGGGTGGAGTGGGCCGAGGTGATGACGCCGGGTGGCGAGACGATCCGGATGACTGCCGTGGAGGCACGCCCGTCCTATCGCGCCGTCGGCGTGCCCGAATCGTCGATCTTCGTCGGTGCACGGTTCGCGGTGACGCCGGGCGACGCCGTCGCGATCGAACGGGAGCACTTCGACCGTCGTCGCACTAAGGTCGAAACGCAGGTCTACGATCTCCCGTCCTGCGGTTCGATCTGGAAGAACCCGGACGGTCCGTGGGCCGGTGCCTGGCAACTGGTCGACGAGGTGGGGATGCGCGGGGCGAGGCGGGGCGATGCGCAGATCACCGAACGTCACGCCAACTTCATCGCCAACCTGGGCGCCGCGAAAGCGGGCGACGTGTGGTGGCTGATGGCCGAAACGCGGCGCCGCGTGCGCGAGCAGACCGGCGTCCTGTTGTCGCCGGAGATCCGGCTGTGGGGCTTCACCGACGAGGAACTGGCGGCCGTCGGCGCTCCGACCGAGACGACGGAAGAGGGGCGGCGGTGAACCCGCGCACGCGAAGCCGGCTGATCGTCGTCGGGGTGGCCGGAGCGATCGGCGTCTTCAGTCCGCTCTGGGGGCCGCTCGTCCTCCGTAACATCCCGATCTTCGGAGTCGAGGACCTGCGCGTCGTCGGCGCGCACTTCGTGTCCGAAGCGACCGTGGTCGGCCTTGCCGGCCTCGGTCCGGAGGCCTCGGTGTGGGACGACATACGCCCGGTGGAGCGGCGCCTCGCCGGGCATCCGTTGATCGTGGAGGCACGGGTCCGGCGGTCCGGCGTCCACGCTCTCGACATCGTAGTTCACGAGGTCCGGCCTGTCGCCTTCGTCGCCACGCCTGCGCTCGTCCCGGTCGACGCGGCAGGCCGCGCGCTGGCACTGGATCCGGCGGGACGCGCGCTCGACCTCCCGATCCTCGCCGACGCCGAACTGACCGACGACCGGGTCGAACCCGAAGCCGCACGCCTGGCGCTCGACGTCCTCGAGCAGGTGAGCGCCCTCGACTCGGCCTTCACGCGCCGGGTGTCGGAGCTGCGTCCGGTCAGCGGCGCCTCGGTGGAGTTCGTTCTGCTTCCGGGAAGCCCGCTGGAACGCGTCGTACTCCCGATGCGCGATCCCGTGGCCGCGTTTCTACGGGTCGGTAGCGCCGTGAGCCTGGCCGAGGCGCGTGGCCCCGTGGTCGAGGCCGACGCTCGGTACGAGAACGAGGTGGTGATCCGCATGAAGAGGAATCAATGATCGGCGGTTCGCGGTACGTGGTCGGCCTCGATGTCGGATCGACGAAGACGTGTGCGGTGATCCTCGATCCGGGGGCCGCGTTCGCGGAGCAGGAGCGTCCCGAAGTCATCGGCGTCGGCCACGCGCCGGCCGGGGGGCTCCGGAACCGCTCGGTGGCCAACATCGAGGCGGCGACCGAGTCGATCCGCGCCGCCCTGCGCGAAGCGGAGGACATGGCGGGGGTCGAAGTGCAGACCGTGTTCGCGGGCATCGCCGGGGGCCATATCGCCATCGACCGCTCGGTCGGAGTCGTCGCGATTTCCGGGCGCGAGATCATGCCGCGCGACATCGAGAACGTGCACGAGGTTGCCCAGGCGGTGGTGCTCCCGCCCGACCGCGAGATCCTGCACGCGATCCCGCAGGATTACATCGTCGACGGCCGCGCCGGCATCCAGGATCCGACGGGAATGGAGGCGACGCGGCTCGAATCGGAAGTCTGCGTGATCTCCGCCGACAGCGCCGCCTGCCAGAACCTGCGCAAGGCGATCGACCGGGCCGGCTACCGGATCGAGGAGCTCGTGCTCACGCCGCTCGCCAGCAGCCTGTCGGTACTCGGAGAGGCGGGCCGGGTGGCGGGCACCCTGCTGATCGAGATCGGGGGGGGCTCGACCGAGATCCTGGCGTTCAAAGACGAGCGGCTCCGCCTCGCGCGTACGCTCCCGTGGGGGGCCGCCACGGTCACCCGGGACATCGCCCGCGGCCTCGGTGTCCCGGAGGCCGAAGCCGAGACCCTGAAGGCGCTGTATGGCAGCGCGCAGACCCGGCGGGTCGACCCGTCCGAAAAATTCGAGATCTCGGGGCCGACGCCGGGAGGTCGCCGCGAAGTCTCGCGCGAGCTGCTCGCGCACATCATCGAGCAGCGCCTCGACGAGATCCTCGGGCTCGTGTTCGAAGAACTCGACACGGCCGGGTTGATCGACGAACTGCCCGGCGGCGTGGTCCTCACCGGCGGCGGCGTCGAGCTCGACGGGGTGATCGAGCTCGCGCAGGAAGTCCTCAACCTGCCCGTGGCTCGAGGCCTTCCCGGCGCCGGCATCGACGGCCTGATCGAGGCCGTGCGTCGGCCCGAGTGCGCGGCGGCCGTAGGCCTGGCCCTGTACGGACGACACCGGCGGCTCGACGGCGGCGGAAGCGCGGTCGCACGCACCCTGAACCGCGTCGGTGGCTGGATCCGGGAACTGTTTTGACGAATCGCAAGCGGCAGGTGGAAAACCATCCACAACGGGAGGGACAGATGGTATTCGAGTTCGACGAAGGTGTCAGCAGCAACGCCCGCATGAAGGTGGTCGGAGTCGGCGGCGCGGGCGGAAACGCGGTCAACCGGATGATCGCCGAGAACCTCGACGGGGTCGAGTTCGTCGCGATCAACACCGACGCGCAGGCGCTGAAGGAGTGCGACGCCCACGTGAAGATCCAGATCGGCCGGAAGCTCACTCGCGGACTCGGCGCCGGAGCGCGTCCCGAGGTCGGCCGCCAGGCGATGGCGGAGAACGAGGAGGAGGTCAGACGGGCCCTCGAGGGCGCCGACCTCGTGTTCGTGACCGCCGGGATGGGTGGTGGCACGGGCACCGGCGCGGCGCCCCGAGTCGGGCAGATTGCCAGTGAGCTGGGGGCCCTGGTGATCGCGATCGTGTCTCGCCCGTTCCAGTTCGAAGGTCGCAAACGGATGCGTCACGCGGACCTAGGACTCAGAGACATGCGGCGGTCCGTCGACACGATGATCGTCGTGCCCAACGAAAAGCTGCTGTCGGTCGTCGGGAAGGGAACCACGTTCCGCGACGCCCTCAAGAAGGCGGACGAGGTTCTTCTGCATGCCACACAGGGAATCAGCGACCTGATCAGCGTGACCGGCGACGTCAACGTCGACTTCGCGGACGTACGGACGGTGATGTCGAATCGCGGCGCCGCCCTGATGGGGACCGGCGAGGCGACGGGCGAGGAGCGCGCCGTCGAGGCGGCGCAGCAAGCGATTTGCTCGCCGCTGCTCGACAGCGTATCGATACTCGGCGCCACGGGCGTGCTGGTGAACATCTCCGGTGGCTCGGACCTTGCGATCGACGAGGTCACGACGATCAACTCGATCGTCCAGGAGGCGGTCGGCGACGACGCGGAGATGATTTTCGGCGCCGTGCACGACCCCGAGCTCGATGGCCACATCCGGGTGACCGTGATCGCCACGGGGTTCGGGGCGGAGGTCGAGGAGCAGGAGCCCGTGCCGACGCTCAAGGTCGTGCCGGCCACGACGCCCCGGGCGCGGACGTCGGAGGCCGAGGGTGGACCGCGGCTGGTCCCCCTGGGTACGAGGACGCCGGCGCCCGAGACTCACGAGCGGGCCGGTCCGTTCGCGTTCGAGTCGGCGACGACGGGACGGCCTCCACTGGAGGACCTGGAGATCCCGACCTTCATTCGGCGACAGATGGACTGACGGGCCCGGCCCGCGATTACAGGGGAGACGGCACGAGGTGATCGAGATCGGACGACAGGGACGGGTGCCGCGCCTGCGCATGCTGCTGGCGGCGAGCGTGGGTGCGGCGGTCGTGTTCTGGATGGCCGCCTCGAGTCCGATTGGGGCCTCGGACTCTCCCGCGGTGCGGCAGGTGTTCGTACCGTCGCCGCCCCCCCCGGTGACGGTGTTGGATACGCTCGATCGTGGCGAGACGCTGGCCGAGCTCCTGGTCGACAACGGGTTCGATCCCCCCGCGGCTCATGCGTTCACGCAGGTGATGCGGGAAGTGAAGAGTCCGCGGCGCCTGCAGGCTGGCCTGGTGGCGCGGTTTTCGGGTCCGCCCGAGAGCCCGCCGGAAACGGTCCATCTGAGGGTCAACCCCGACTCGCTCATCGAGATGTCGGCCCGGGAGGACGGCTGGGCCGCGCAGGTTCACGAGGTTCCGGTCGTCATCGACACGATCCGCTTCGCTGGGCTCATCGACTCCAGCCTGTGGTTCGCCACGCTGTCCGGCGACGTCGACCGGATGGGTGAGAACGAGTTCAAGGAGTACGTCTTCCACCTGGCCGACGTGTTCATGTGGAAGATCGATTTTACCCGCGACATCCGGCAGGGCGACGCGTTTCGGGTCGCCGTGGAGCGCGAACGACGCCCGGACGGCAGCGTGCGCAACCGGAAGTTTCTCGTCGTCGAGCTGATGAACCGCGGACGACTGTTCCAGGCGATCCCGTATGCGCGCCCCGACGATGGACGTCGTGAGTACTTCGACTACGACGGGGATGCGATGCGCGGCTCCTTCCTCCG
>Ga0268386_10000677_pt1 | contig 22129 bp, 18 predicted proteins | sample RVTome_15_FD_200260 | JGI IMG/M metagenome (GOLD analysis project Ga0268386, IMG submission 200260) | Soil microbial communities from uranium-contaminated site in the Upper Colorado River Basin, Wyoming, United States - RVT150D86... ...
CCATTGAGGCAGTATCCATTGCCCGCGGCTGTAGGGCTCATCGCCCGGGCGACATCGAAATAGTGTCGGATTAGGTTAACAACAAATCGCAGAGTCGCACGCACGAGTTACCGAACCGGCTTCACCTTCAACGCGATACAAGTCCAAGTGAAACGGGTCAAAAGCGGCGCCCCATTCACTGACGGCCGTTGCTTTGCGCTTTGATGGCCGAAGGCCGGCGGCTTCGGCTCCGTTGGAGCCGCCTGCGCCGATTGACAGGCTGAAGCGCCGGCGGCTACAGTCGGCAAGACTTTCTACCGGAGCAACCGCCATTCCATGAGCCAAGCTTCTTTCAACCCGCCCTGGTTCGTGCGCAAGGATCTCGACGGCTTTTTCGGCCTGATGATCGATAATTTGATTCAGTTGATTCTCATTGTCGCCCTGTGCCGCGAGCTGATCCGGCTGCCGGACCAATACATTTTCGGCAAGATTCTCCCGGGCGCGGCCATATCCATTCTGCTCGGGAATTTCTTCTATGCCTGGCAGGCGCGCCGCTTGGCGCGCGAGACCGGCCGCGAGGACATCACCGCATTGCCCTACGGCATCAACACGGTCAGCCTGTTCGCCTTCGTTTTCTTTATCATGCTGCCCGTCGTGCAGGAGACTCAAGATCCGGTTTGGGCGTGGAAGGTCGGCCTCGTCGCTTGCTTTCTCAGCGGGCTGATTGAAATCGCCGGCGCCTTTATCGCGGAGAGCGTGCGGCGCGTGACGCCGCGCGCGGCGCTCTTGTCGGCGCTGGCGGGCATCGCGATCACATTTATTTCGATGGACTTTACGTTTAAAATTTTCGCCCAGCCCCTGGTGGCGCTGGTGCCGATGGCGCTGATCTTCGTCGCTTACTTTTCGCAGCAAAAATTGCCGCTCGGATTTCCCGGCGGTCTGGCGGCGGTTGTCGTCGGCACGCTGTTGGGTTGGTGGCTCGGCACGATGAATGAAAAATCTCTCGTGACGGGGCCGTCGCTGGCGCTGCCGGCCTTCACCGGCGGCTCTCTCTGGGAAGCGCTCACGCACCGGACCGTGCTCAATTATCTTTCGGTGATTTTTCCCATGGGGATTTTCAACGTCGTCGGTTCCCTGCAGAACATCGAGAGCGCTGAGGCCGCCGGCGACCGCTTCCGCACCTTCCCTTCGCTCATGGCCAACGGTATCGGTTCGGTAGTCGCGGCATTATTCGGCAGCGTCTTCCCGACGACGATTTACATCGGTCACCCGGGTTGGAAAAAATTGGGGGCGCGCTCGGGCTATTCGGCGCTCAACGGCGTCTTCATCAGCTTTCTTTGCCTCACGGGCACGATTCAAGCGGTGCTCGGGCTCATTCCGCTGGAAGCCGGCATCGGCATTTTGCTTTATATCGGCATCATTATCGTGGCCCAGTCTTTCCAGGAGACGCCGCGGGAACATGCGCCCGCCGTGGCGCTGGGGATCGTGCCGGCGCTGGCGGGCTGGGGCTTGCTGATGGTCGAAAGCGGCGTGCGTGCGGCGGGGACTTCACTGTTTCAAGTCGGCCTGGCCAAGTTCAACCAGGAAAGCATCGCGATTCACGGCATGATTTCATTGGAGCGCGGCTTCATTTTTACTTCGATGATTCTTGCCGCCATGGGCGTCGCCTTGATCGAGCGCAAGTTTGCGCGCGCCGCCGCGTGGTCGCTGGCGGCCGCATTGCTGTCGGCTTTCGGCATCATTCACGCGTACGACCTCGGCGCCGGCGGTGTCACCAGCCGCTTCGGCTTGATGGCCGCGCCGGAATTTTTCTTCGCTTATGTGCTCGTGGCGGCGTTGTTTTGGGCGGTCGCTGTGATCGCGCGAAAGCACCGGGAAGATGAGACGCCGTGATTCCGCCGCGGCGGGGCGGTCTTACCGCGGCATAGCGATCAATTGAACCGGATATTCCCGGCTGTTGACGTGGGTGATGTACCAGCCGCGCCCGTCGTCGCGGCCGATGCGGGTGATGCCGCATGGGTCGAGATGGAAGGTCCGGTAAGCATTGAGATCAGTGCCGCTGATCCGGCAAACGATCCCCAGGATCGGAAAGTTGTGGCTGACCACCAGGATGCGCTCCGCCTCGCGGTGGCGCCCGGCGATTTCGATCAATCCGTTCCACGCGCGCTCGGCGACGTCGGCGAGCCGTTCGCCGCCGGGAACATGGATATCCGCCGGTTCGCTGCGCCAGCGCGTGAGGAATTCACCGTATTTGGTTTTGATTTCATCGAACGTCAGTCCCTCGAGCTCGCCGTGATCGAGCTCACGGACGCCGTCTTCGATCAGCACCGGCAGATCGTGCGGCCGGCTGATGACTTCGGCGGTTTGGCGGGCGCGGCGCAGATTGCTGGAATAGACGGCGTCGATTTTTTCCCGGGTGAACAGCGCGGATATTTGCTCGGCCTGGCGCAGACCCACCTCGCTCAAGTCGCGATCCGAAGATCCTTGGCAGCGCCCCTGGAGATTCCAGTCCGTCGCGCCGTGGCGCACCAAGATGATCTGCATCAAGCTAATTCCCGGAAGCAACGAGTCGCATGCGCTTCATCCCCGGCATCGCGGCGGACGAGGAGCGGACCGGCGACGGGCAAACGTCCAGATGAGATCTCTCCAGGTGTGAGCGCCATTTTGTCTTTCAGGGCAGGTTTAGCTCTCTTCGAGGAAAGCCGTGTTGAGCCTGATCTGCGCCTTGTTCTTGAGGCCCTCCATGAATTTAATCAGCGCGCGCTGGCGGCTCTCGGCCAACGCTTGTTTCTTGATCGATTCTTTGTCCTTCTCGAACTGCTCCATGTCCGCGCCCCGGCTTCCCTTGAACGCCAAGACATAAAGCGCATCCGGCTGCGTGTAAAGCGCGTCCGCAATCGGCTTTTGCTCCGATAACGTTATTGGTCCGGCTCTCAATTCGGCCAGCTCGCCAACCTTCGGCAGCTGCGGCGCGGTGCGCGCGAACCAGCCGGTTTCCTCCACTTTAAAGTTGTTGGCCTGCGCCACCTTGGCGAGGTCTTTTTCTTTCTTGAGCTGCTCGAGCAGGAGGTTACCACGCTGCACCGCGGATTCGTAAGCCTTCGATGCTCGCAGACGCTGCTCGATTTGATTCTTGACCGTCTCGAGCGGCGGAACGGCGGCTTCTTTGCGCTGCTTGAGGCGCAGAATATAGTAAGCGTCTTTCCCTTCGACAATGGGGCTTGTTTCGTTGGAGCCGAGCGCAAATGCGTTCTTGTAGAATTCCTGATTCTCGCCGATTTCCGGAACGATCTCGCCGTTGGCGATCAAGTTCGTCGTTTTCAGCGTCGCCTGGCTCGCGCGTGCCAGCTCCTCGAAAGTGCTGCCGGAGAGCGCCTTTTCGCGATCGCGGTCGATGACCTTCACGGCTTCCCGTTTCGCTTTCTCGGTTTTCACGATTTTGATGATCTCGGCGCGCGCTTCCTTGAGCGTCGGCGTCTTTTCCTCCCGGATGTCTTCGACTTTGAAGATCTGAAAGCCGGCCGGCGTTTCGATGGGGTCGCTGACCGCGTTCTTCGCCAGACTGAATAAGACTTGTTCCGCCGGCGGCGGCACCTGTCCTGCCGCGAGCCAGCCGACATCCCCGCCTTTGGCGGCGGTTGAATCGTCGGATTCGCGCTTGGCCAGCTCGGCGAAATCTTTGCCGCTGCGCGCTTCCTTGACGATGCCTTCGGCGCGCGCCCGGGCGGCTTTTTTCTGGTCGGCGCCGGCCCCGGGCGTCATCGCTATCGAGATGTAGCGGACTTTGACTTCTTTCGGCTTGTGAAACTGCGCCTGGAGATTGGCTTTATAGTATTCTTCAATTTCCTTCTCGCTCACTTCAACCGAAGGCGTGAACTGATCGTAAGGGTAGACGAGATACTCGACTTGGACCCTCAGAGGTTCTTTGAGCGACTCTTTATTGCGCTCATAGTAGTTCTTAACGTCGTTCTCGGTCAGCTTGACCTGCGGCAGGAAGTCGCTGACCGCCAGCTTGATATAATGGAGATTGATCTTTTCCTGCTCGAGGCGATAGCGCTCGCGTGCCTCGGCATCGGTCACGTGCACGGCATCGAGGATTACGGTGTAAAGCCGCTGAATCGTCAGCTGGTCGCGCTGTTCCTCTTCGAATTGCGCGGCCATGAGGCGGTTGGCCTGCAGAACCTGGAAGTAGCGGTCTTTGCTGAAACGCTCGCCGATTTGAAACTCCGGGATTTGAGCGAGATGGTGTGCCAGATCACCATCACTCACCGTTAAACCGAGATTGCGCGCTTCCTGCAACACGAGTTTTTTTTGGATCAGCGTTTCGATCAAATTGCCCTTGATATTGAGAGCTTTGACCATCTCCGGCGTCAACGATCCTTTCAGCAGGTCGCGGTAGCGCTGAATTTCGCGCTCGTAGTGCAGAGCGAATTCACGCTGACCGATCAATTCACCGTTAACCTCGGCGACTTCAGCGGCTCGTTGCTCGCCAAGATTGCCGCCGCCGTAAAAGAGCGTGAAAGTTACGATGATCACGCCCATGAAGAAGACAATTACCCAGTTGCGCTTACGTTTGCGTAAAAAATCGAGCATTCAGTAATAAAACCTCTCGGCAAAAATACGGTCAAAAACGCCTTACTATGATAAAAAATGGTTTCCGCCAATGCAAACGACGGTAACGCGCTAAAACGAATTTTCTCTAAGAAAATCCTTTTGTTGCTTGGGCAGGGCAAATCTGTTATTTTCACGGTCCTCAGTGCGTTTTCCGCATATAAGAAGGAGTTTCTGATGCTGGATGCCCTCTTCGGCGTCTTTTCCAACGATCTCGCGATTGATCTCGGGACCGCCAACACTCTGATTTACGTCAAAAATCAAGGCATCGTGTGCAACGAACCTTCGGTGGTCGCGGTGCAGCAGCGCAACGAGCGCGGCGGTAAAAAGGTGCTCGCCGTCGGCGCCGAGGCGAAACGGATGTTGGGCCGCACGCCGGGCAGTATCGTGGCGATCCGGCCGCTCAAAGACGGCGTCATCGCCGATTTCGAGATCACCGAGGCGATGCTGCGCTACTTCATTCACAAAGTTCACAACCGGCGCACGCTGGTGCGGCCGCGCATCATCGTCGGCGTGCCGTTCGGCATCACCGAAGTCGAGAAGCGCGCCGTGCGCGAGTCCGCCGAGTCGGCCGGCGCTCGTGAAGTTTACTTGATCGAGGAACCGATGGCGGCCGCGATCGGTTCGGGTTTGCCGATCACCGAGCCGACGGGCAACATGATCGTCGATATCGGCGGCGGCACCACTGAGGTTGCGGTGATCTCGCTTTCCGGCATCGTTTTTTCGCGTTCGGTGCGGGTGGGCGGCGACAAAATGGACGAAGCCATCGCTCAGTTCATCAAACGCAAGTACAATCTGCTCGTCGGCGAACGCACCGCGGAACTGATCAAAATCACCATCGGCTCGGCCTATCCCAGCGACGAAGTTCAGACCATGGAGATCAAAGGGCGCGATTTGGTCGCGGGCGTGCCTAAAACCGTCGTGATTACCGACGAGGAAATTCGCGACTCGCTGCTCGAACCGATCAATCAGATCGTGGAAGCGGTGCGGTTGTCGCTCGAGCGCACTCCGCCGGAACTTGCCTCCGACATCGTCGACCGCGGTATCGTTCTGGCCGGCGGCGGCGCGCTGCTGAGAAATTTAGACATTCTGTTGCGCGAAGAAACCGGATTGCCGGTCATGATGGCCGATGATCCACTGACGGCGGTGGTCATGGGGGCCGGCAAAGCCTTGGACGAGATCTCGCTTCTCCGAGAGGTGGCGGTTCACTAGGCTGCCGCCGGTCTCTGGCCCGGCGGCTGGAGGCAATCGAGCCTTCCATGTTCGCTTTTCTGCGTAAGAACCAAGTCCCGCTAAGCTGCTGTTTTTGTCTTCTGCTGTCGTTTTACATCCTGACCGCCGCGGCGCGCGGCCAGCTCAAGAACGAGCCGCTTGGCGCGGTGTTGATGTGGGTCATGCGGCCGCTGCAAATCGCCGCCCAGGGAACCGTTCATTGGATCACCGGACTGCGCGAGGACTACGATACGCTGGCAGGCTTCCGCAGCGAAAACGAGCGACTGCGAAAACGCGTCGAGCACCTCGAAATCGAAAGACAGAAACTCTTGGAAGCCCAGGCGACCAACCACCGGCTCAAGCAATTGCTCGATTTTCGCGGCCGATTGCCCGGCAGCGCGATTACCGCCTCGATCATCGCCAACAGCGCCAGCAGCTGGTTCAGGAGTTGCCTGCTCGACAAGGGCAGCGCCGACGGCGTGCGCAAAGGAATGGCGGTGGTCACGCCGCTGGGAGTGGTCGGTCAAGTCGTCGCCGTGACGCCGCGCACGGCCAAAGTTTTACTCTTGACCGACGCCAACAGCGGCATCGACGTGCTGGTGCAGCGCACGCGGGCGCGCGGCATCGTGTCCGGTTCTTTGGAAAACGGAACCGTGCTCAAGTACGTCAAGCGGAGTGAAGACATTCAGGAAGGCGACCGGCTGATCACCTCGGGTACGGACGGTGTATTTCCCAAAGGCATGATGGTCGGCACGGTGATTAAAGTGAGCAAGCAGCATCTCGGCCTGTTCCAATTTATCGAAGTGCTGCCGGCGGTCCAATCCGGGCGCGTCGAAGAGGTCCTGGTCGTCGCCGCTGAACGCGCGGATAAACAACCCGCGCCGGCGAATTTTCCATGAGGCTGTTCTTGCTCTACTCTTTGGTCGGGATCTTTCTCGTCTTGCTGCAATCGACGTTTCTGCGTTTGCTGCCGCTGGGACCGATCGTTCCGGACCTGGTTTTGGTCCTGTGCGTTTACCTCGGATTGCATCATCCGACGGTGGGCGCAGCGGTGGGCTCCTTTGTCTTGGGTTACTCCATCGACGTTGTCTCGAGCCGCTTGCTCGGGCTCAATGCGTTCGCCATGACGCTGGTTTTTTTATCGGTCTATTTCAGCTCGCGCTCGATCTGGTTGCATCACCCCGTGGTCAGCTCCCTGGTCGTGTTGTTCGCGGCTCTGGTTAAAGGGGTCGCCATGGTCCTAGTCTGGGTCATCTTCCTCAGCATGGAGGGTTTCTGGTTGGGGGCCGCTAAGTATATAATCGCGGAAGCGCTCGTGGCGGCGGCGCTTGCGCCGTTTGTCTTCTCGCTGTTACGGCGCGGCGAGAGTTATTTCAAAAAATTGGGTGCCGTTGCATAAACCGATATGACTGCACTGGCGGAAATCAACAAGCAGGACGGCGCCCCGGAGTTGCGCCGGCGCGCGCGGCTGCTGTACGTCATTCTCGCGTTCGCCTTTCTCGGCCTCTCCAGCCGGCTGGCCTATTTGCAAATTCTTTCCGGTGACCGCTATACGTTTCTATCGGAGAACAACCGCGTGCGCATCAAGCGCGTGGCCGGCACGCGCGGCATGATCTTTGACCGCCAGGGACAGCTGCTCGTCGATAGCCGGCCTTCTTTCGATCTCATCTTTGTCCCCGAGGATTCGCAAGATCCCGAGGACACGGTGCGCTTGCTAGCGCGCCATCTGAAGCGCGACGAAAACGAACTGCTCAAAACCTTTGAGGAAGGCAAAAGCCGCGCCGCTTTCGACGAGATGGTGTTGGGAAGAGACGTTGACTGGTCCGCGGTGGTCGCCGTGGAAACGCACCAGCTCGATTTGCCCGGCATCAGCCTGCGGGCGCGGCCGCGGCGCAGTTACGCCGACGGGCCCATGGCGGCGCATGTCCTGGGTTACCTGGGCGAGATCAATCCGAAGCAATTGAGACTGCTGAAAGAGCGGGGTTACGTGCTCGGCGATGAGATCGGCCAGTACGGTTTGGAACGGCGCTGGGAACAGCTGCTGCGCGGCCAAAGCGGCGGCCAGCAGGTCGAAGTCGACGCGCTGGGGCGGCGCGTGCGCGTGCTCCACGAGGTCACCGATATTCCCGGCGACACGATTCATCTCACTTTGGACCGCCAGCTCCAAGAAGCCGCGTACGAAGCGCTCAAAGACAAACAAGGAACCATCGTCGCGCTCGACGTCAACAGCGGCGCGATTCTCGCCATGGCCAGCACGCCGGCCTTCGACCCCAATGTCTTTGCCCGGGGCATTAAGAATGAAGAATGGAACGGCTTGATCAAAGACCGGCTGCGCCCGCTCAACAATCGCGCGATCCAGGGGCAGTATCCGCCGGGCTCGACCTTCAAAATCATCATGGCTATCGCGGCGCTTGAAGAGGGAGTCGTTAACCCTGACGCTCATATTCAAGATCCGGGTTTTTTCCCGTTCGGCAATCGTAATTTCCGCGACTGGAAAAAAGGCGGGCATGGTGCCGTGAACCTGCACAAGGCGATCGTCGAGTCCTGCGACACTTACTTTTATCAATTGGGTCCGAAGCTGGGCGTTGACCGGATCGCCAAATGGTCGCGCGTCTTCGGTCTGGGCGAGAAAACCGGCATCGCTTTGGGTGATGAAAGAAGCGGTCTCATACCTGATAGCGAATGGAAGCGAAAAAGATTCCGCCAACCCTGGTTTCCGGGCGAGACGATTTCCGTAGCGATTGGCCAAGGCTACGTGACCGTCACGCCGCTGCAGCTCGCCAACATGATGGCAGCCGTGGCCAACGGCGGCAAACTCTACCGTCCGTACCTCGTCAACAAAGTCGAGTCGATCGACGGCGCGACCGTGCGCGAACACGGACCCGAGCTGATTCGTAAGATCGAGCTGAAGGCCGACACTTGGAGCCGCGTTCAAAAAGCGCTCGCCGACGTCGTGCACGGGCCGGGCGGCACCGGCGGCGCGGCGAGATCGCCGATGATCCAGGTCGCCGGCAAGACCGGCACGGCGCAGGTCATCGAGATGAAGGGCGCTTACTTGAAGAGCGAACAGTTGAGTTATTTCAACCGCGATCACGCCTGGTTTGTCGCCTATGCGCCGCTCGACAAGCCGCAAGTCGCCGTCGCCGTCCTGGTCGAGCATGGCGGCCACGGCGGCGCGGCGGCCGCGCCCATGGCGAAAAAAGTCTTCGAGAAGTTTATCGAACAACAAACCCCACCCGCCGCGGACAAACAACAAGTGCGCGCCGACGGAGCGACTCGTGCAAATTGACCGCCGGCTCATTTCGCATTTCGACTGGACGCTGTTTTTGCTCGTGCTCGTGTTTGTCGCCATCGGCGTGATGACGATTTACAGCGCCAACTTCGACTTGGAAGCGGGGCACGCCGGCGCGCTGCCGGCGCGGCAGGTCAGTTGGTTCGGGCTGGGCCTGGTCGCCATGTTCGTTGCGATGAGCTTCGACTACCACTACATCGACCGGCTTGCCTATCCCTTTTACGGCATCATGGTCGTGCTGTTGATCCTGGTCATGATTTTCGGCCACTCGGGCGGCGGCTCGCAACGCTGGATCAACCTGGGCTTGTTTCGGCTGCAGCCGTCGGAACCGGCGAAAATCGCCATCGTGCTGGTGATGGCGAAATATTTCCAGTCCGATGAACCGGCGCGCGGCTATTATTTGCGCGATCTCTGGGCGCCGTTTGTACTGGTCGCGCCGCTGGTGATCTTAACGCTCATCCAGCCGGACCTGGGCACGGCCATCATTCTCGGCATCGTCTTCATCAGCATGATGCTGATGGGCGGGCTGCGCATTCGCTCCTTTGCGTGTCTGGTCGGCGCGGGCTTGGCTTTTTTGCCGATCTTCTGGCAATTTCTCCGGCCTTATCAGCAAGGGCGGATTTTGACGTTCCTCGATCCCAACCGCGATCCGCTCGGCGCGGGCTATCACGTCATCCAATCGCAGATCGCCATCGGCTCGGGCCGCTTGTTCGGCAAAGGGCTTTTGGGCGGCACGCAAAACCGGCTCGATTTCCTGCCGGCGCAGCACACGGATTTTATCTTCGCGGTATTTTCCGAGGAGTGGGGTTTTGTCGGCTGCGCGATCCTATTGATGCTCTATTTTGCCATGATCGCGTATTGCCTCGGCCTGGTGCAGCGCGCCAAGGACCGCTTCGGCGCGCTGCTCGTCTTTGGCATGATCGCCATCGTCTTCTGGCATGTCGTCATCAACGTCGCGATGGTGGCCGGGGTGCTGCCCGTGGTCGGCGTTCCGCTGCCCATGGTCAGCTACGGCGGCTCGGCGCTCGCCTCGATGATGTTCGCCGCCGGCGTGATCATGAACGTCAGCATGCGCCGGTATATTTTTTGACAGAATGGAGTGATGGAGTCCTGGAATACTGGAGTGACGGGAGGCAACGAGCGCGATGCGCTCTAATCGCCCCATACTCCATTACTCCGCCATTCCATTGCTTTGGGCTACTGCAAGGCTTTTTCGATGGCGCTCACGAGCTTGGCTTTCGGCGCGGCGCCGATGATTTGTTCTTTGACGGCGCCGGCCTTGAGAATAATCAGATTGGGAATGCCGCGGATGCCGTAGCGCGATGCCGTGGCCGGATGGTCGTCGACGTTCAACTTGGTGACCTTGAGCCTGCCTTCGTACTCGACGGCGAGTTCTTCGACGATCGGCGCGATCGATTTGCACGGGCCGCACCAGGGCGCCCAAAAATCGACCAGCACCGGCAGCGCCGATTTTAATACCTCCGCTTCGAAATTATTATCTCCGACCTCGGTGATCTTGCCCATCGTCCCTCCTTACAGACTTGAAAGAAAATTCACTAACGTGCGCACGCCGAAACCGGTGCCTCCCTTGGGGCCGATCAAGTTATCGGTCTCGGTAAACGCCGGTCCGGCGATATCGAGATGCGCCCACGGCACTTCGCCGACGAACTCCTGTAGAATCAGCGCGGCGATAATCGCGCCGCCATGCGCGCCGCCGATGTTTTTCATGTCGGCCACGCCGCTTTTGATGGATTCTTTGTATTCTTTGACCAGCGGCAGTTGCCAGAGCTTTTCGCCGGTTTCTCCGGCCGAGCGCAAGAGAGCGTCGGCGAGCGGCGGATGGTTGCTGAAAAGCCCCGCGACCTGGGTGCCCAGGGCGACCATGCAGGCGCCCGTGAGCGTTGCCAGGTTGATCATATAGTCCGGCTTTTGCTGAGCGGCGAGCGCCAGCGCGTCGGCGAGGATCAGCCGGCCTTCGGCATCGGTGTTGAGCACCTCGATGGTTTTGCCGTTCAAGTAGCGGATGACGTCGCCGGGTTTCTGGGCGTTGTGGCCCGGCAGATTATCCGTGGTCGGAACGTAGCCCGTGGTTTCGACATCGAAGCCGAGCTTGGGTAAACAGCTCATGGTCGCGATCACCGCGGCGCCGCCCGCCATATCGAGCTTCATGGTCTCCATGGCTTTCGACGGCTTGAGCGACAAACCGCCCGAATCGAAGGTGATGCCTTTGCCGATCAACGCGACTTTCTTCCTCGGTTTGCCAGCGGGCCGGTAATGAATCTTTATGAACCGCGGCTCTTCGTGGCTGCCGCGATTGACGGCCAAGAGTCCGGCCAGCTTCATGGCCTCGATTTTCTTTTTGCCCCAGACTTCGACGGTCAAGCCGCTGCCGCGGCAATGTCGCTCCGCCTGCTCGCCCAAAAACCGCGCCGTGGCGACCGACGGAGGTTCGTTGGTCAGGTCGCGCGCCAGAAAGACTCCCGGCACGGTCGCGCGGGCCCGTTCGACGGCCCGTTGCAGCGCCGCAGTCGGTCTCAGTCCCGGACTGAAGAGTGTGAGGAATTTCACCTCGGCGGCGGGTTTGGCGTTTGAACGGTACTTATTGAACTGATAAGCGGCGAGCAGCGCGCCCTCGACGACGGCGCCGGCCGCGCTTTCGGCGTTCGTCCCGGGCGCGAAGCACAGCGCGACGTCTTCGGCGCCGATGGCGACGGCTTCCCGGCGCGCCCGCGCCCCGATTTTTCGCCAAGTGTCCGCGGCGCTCTCCGCTTCGCCGCCGATGCCGATCAGCAACAGTTGCGCGGCGGGCAAAAGTCCGGACGTGGTGTAGAGTAAAGTCGAGCCTTCGGCGCCGGTGAACTTGCTCTTCTGTATGCGCGCGCGCAGGTTGCCGTTGAGCCGGCGGTCCAAAGCACGGAGCTGGGGATCGTCCAATTTTTTCTCACGCACCGGAACAACCAATAAACCCGCTTTGATGCGCTCCACGGTGCTGTCGCGAAATCGTATTTCCATCCGGTCCTCGCTTAAACCTTGTGGCGAATCAGATTCATAAATTCGTTGCGGGTGTCCTGACGCGTGCGAAAGGCGCCGAGCAAACTGCTGGTGATGACGTAGGAGTTTTGTTTCTCGACGCCGCGCATGCGCATGCACAGGTGCTCCGCTTCGATGACGACGGCGACGCCGAGCGCGTCGAGCTTTTCCATAATAATCGTGGCGATCTGATTGGTCATGCGCTCCTGAACCTGCAAGCGCCGCGCGTAAACATCGACGAGACGGGCAAGTTTGGAGATGCCGACGATCTTATGGTGCGGGATGTAGGCCACGTGCGCCTTGCCGAAAAACGGCAGCAGGTGGTGCTCACATAGAGAATAGAAGTCGATGTCTTTCTGAACGATCATCTCTTGGTAATCTTCGCTGAACAGCGCGTCGTTAATCACTTTGGCCGGATCCATCTCATAGCCGCGAGTCAAAAAAGTGAAGGCCTCGGCAACGCGCTGCGGCGTTCTTTTTAGACCTTCGCGGTCGGGGTCTTCGCCCATGGCTTTGAGAATCTCGCGAATATGCTCTTTCATAGCTGCTCCGTCGGGATGCCGATACTTGGCGCAGGAATGTCAAGAAAAGTCTTGAAAAATTAACATTTAGCCCCAAGCCGGTCAAACAAGGTGAAAAACCGCGAAGGCCTATCAGAGGCGTTCGAGCAACCACTGCGGGGTGAAACGGAGCGCATAGGCGTTGAGCATCGTCATGTAGTCGGTGATCAGTAACAGACCGACGATGATCAAGAGCAGGCCGCCTACGGCGTGGATGGTTTGAATGTAGCGGCGCAGCCGCCGGGAAAACTGAAAAAAGGAGTTAATCGCCAGCGCGCTCAGGAAAAAGGGCAGCCCGAGGCCGGCCGCGTAGCTGGTCAGCAGCAGGGTTCCGCGGCTCACTTCGCCGGCGCTGCCGGCCAGCGCCAGCGTGGCGCCGAGGATCGGTCCCACGCACGGAGTCCACGCCACGGCGAAGGTGATGCCGACCAAGATCGAACCGAGATAGCCCGCCGGCTTGTCTTTCAAATTGAACTGCAGGTAACGCTCGAGCGCGGCAATCTTGAAGGCGCCGACGAGATAGAGCCCGACGAGAATGATAAAAACGCCGCCGAGAATGCGGATGATATGGCGATATCCGAAGAACAGCCCGCCGAGGAAGCTCGCCGACGCGCCGAGCGAGACAAACACCAGGGAGAAACCGACGATGAACGCGGCTGAATTCAAAACCACGCGCCAGCGCACCCGCGAGCGCGCTTGTTCGCTGCGCATCTCGTCGAGGGACACGCCCGAGACGAAAGAAAGATAGGAGGGGATCAACGGCAGAACACAGGGAGAGAGAAACGAAAAGACACCCGCGGCGAAAGCGACGAATACATTAACGTCGGTCATCGCTTGCCATCGACCAGGTCTTGAATCAGCTTGCGCGCGGCTTGATTATGCCAATCCGCCGGTCCCCAGCCGCGCGCCAGGCCTTCGCCCTTCGGTCCGATTAAATACGTCGCCGGCAGCCCCCAGGCGCCGTAAACATGGCCGACCTGCGCGTCCGGGTCGAGCGCGATCGGATAAGTCAGCTTCAGCTCCTTGACGAAATTGACGGCGTCTTGTTTGCGGTCTTTGACGGCAACCGCGAGGACGACGAAATTTTTCTGTTTGTATTCCTGGTAGAGTTTTTCCATCGCCGGCATTTCTTCGCGGCACGGCACGCACCAGCTCGCCCAGAAATTCAGCAAGACGACTTTACCGCGAAAATCCTTGAGGGAAATTTTTTTTCCCTCGGGAGTCGTCAAACTGAAATCCGGCGTCGGCGCGGAATCTTTCATCGGCTGGAGAATCGGCACGGCTTTGTAATTGACCTGCGACTGGCTCCACGCCGGAGCCTTGCCGAGCGCGAACAATCCCGAGGCCAACGCGACTACGACGGCACATTGGGTCAAGCGGATTTTCATGCGATGCACTCTAACCAACCGACCCGGGCGACGCAACACTCGCGCATTTTTATCAACGGGGGCGGAAACGCAAAAGTTCCGAGGCGGCGCGCGCCGTCGCGCGGTCCATCAACGGCGGTTTTGTCCGGACAACAGGGATGCAAGTCGGAAGGCTAAAACACAGAGCCCTCCGATCTAGACACCGGAGGGCTCCATGTATTAGGTAACCAGAACGGCTACCTTGGCGCCTGAGAGTAAGGAGGGTTTACACCACCACCACCTCACCACTTTTTGAAGCTTACTTTTTTTTCTTTTTGGCTTTCTTTTTGGCTTTTTTCTTAGCAGCCATAGACACCTCCTTTTAGGATTCCGAGGGTGGGCTTTCTTTGATGGGCGTTAAAACGTAACTCAGGCTAGACAAAATCCGTACCAGAAACCCTCCCATATTTTGTAGGTGATTCGAACATTAAGGCACAAGAACTAGTATGTCAAGAAAAAAATATCATTCTAGAAATATTTTTGTTTGGAACTGGCGAAATTTACGCTGCGAAGGGGTCAGTGCATTGACTGTGACAACAGCGAGCTTTGGAATGATCGACGTCAACAGGGTGTTTTATTCGGAATATCGACCGGACGAAACTGAGTCCCGCTCGCCGCTGGCTTCGATTTTCATCCGCTTGAACGCAAAGGTTCCGCCGCGCGTCTGTTTTGCGGGATCTTCCTAAAGGCTGACGGCTCAGCCCGTGCCGTCACGCAATCCCGAGCGCCTTTATTAATTTCAGTAGGTGAGTGCGATGGAGCCCGAGCGCCTTTGCCGCCTCCGCGCGGTTGCCTCCGGCGCGCGCGAGCGCGTCGACGATCAACGCGCGCCGATGGCTATTGACCGCGTCGTGAAATTGCTGCCCGCCCGGCGGCGCAACGGCGCGCCCGCCGGTGACGCGAGCGGGCAAATGCTCCAGGGTGAAGCTCGCGCCGTCGCCCAGCACCACGCCGCGCTCGATGACGTTGGCCAGTTCGCGCACGTTGCCCGGCCAGGAGTAAGCGCATAACCAATCCAACGCTTCATCCGTGAAGCCCGCGAAAGATTTTTTCGTTTCGGCGGCGAAGCGCCGCAGAAAGTATTCGGCAAGTTCCGGGATATCTTCTTTCCTATCGCGCAAGGACGGCAAAGTGATCGCGATGACGTTGAGACGGTGAAATAAATCCTCGCGGAACGCGCCGCGCTTCACCGCGTCTTCGATATTCCTGTTGGTCGCGGCGATAATCTTGACGTCGACTCGGATGGGCTGCGCGCCGCCGACGCGTTCGAACTCGCGCTCTTGCAGAAAGCGCAGCAGCTTGGTTTGCAGCTCGGCGGAAATATCGCCGACTTCGTCGAGGAAGACGGTGCCGCCGTCGGCCGCTTCCATCTTGCCTTTCTTGGTTTGATAGGCGCCGGTGAATGCGCCGCGCTCGTGGCCGAAAAGCTCGCTCTCGAGGAGCTCCCTGGAAAGCCCGACGCAGTTGATGGCGACGAACGGCCGCGCCGCACGATCGCTCCACTCGTGGATCGAGCGCGCGAACAGTTCCTTGCCGGTGCCGCTCTCGCCGAGCAAAAGCACGGTCGCCTTGCTGCGCGCCGCTTTTCTGGCATCCTCGGTCACTCGCGCCATCGCCGCGCTCTTTCCGCCGACCAAATGGTAGCGCCCGGCAAGCTCCCGAGTCAGCAGCTCCACCTCGGCTTGCAAGCGCGCTCGTTCGAGCGCTTTCTTGACCACCACGGCGAGGTGATCCGGGTCGAACGGCTTGGTAATGAAATCGTCGGCGCCGCTCTTGATCGCCTCGACGGCGCGCTCGATGGTGCCGTAGGCCGTGATGATGATGACCGGAAGCGCGGGATTTTTCTTCTTGATTTCGCCCAACGCTTCGATGCCGTTCATGCCGGGCATCTGATAGTCTAGCAAAACCAGATCGGCGGGCTTCACGGAAAGTTTTTCCAGAGCCGCTCTGCCGCCGCCGGCCTTGGCCACGGCGTAGCCGAGGTCCGTCAGCTCCTGCTCCAGGAGATCGAGGTTGAGCGGTTCGTCATCGACGATCAGAATCGTTGAGCTCATGGCGCGGGCTAATTCATCAGACCCAAGTAGCGCCAGTACGGAATCGCCGCGACCAGGGCGATCAAGTAGGCGAGCGCGTAAAAAATATTGATCCGGCACATGAGCGGATAAGAGAAACCTTTGCCCTCGGTCGTCGAGTAGGCGAGCATGTGCCAATCGACCTGGTAGGGGAAAAACCACACCTCCGATGCGATCAAGATGATCATGGCGATGATCCACGGGCTCATGCCGACGTCGATCGATAACGGTAGCAGCGCAACACACAACGTGACGACCGCCAGGAAGCTCGTGAACACCAGCTTGAGCGCGTAGGTAAGCAGGGCGATCACGACGAAGAACCAAGCCGGGCTGTCCATGAAAGGAAGAATCAGCGGCGAGATCACGTCGACCAGCCACTGATCGATCTTCGCCTCTCGGAGCAAGGTGGGAATGCTCAATGTCACGCCCATGTAAATCAACAATTCCCAGTCGATGCCCTTGCGCATCGTGCCCCAGTCCAAGACGCCGGTGTTGACCAGAATCGCAAAGGCGACGATCGCAATCCAGGCGCCGTCGATGCCGTGATAGGACGCCGTCAGCCAGCCAATCACCGTGAAAGCGAGCGCGGCGAAGCTGATCCATTCCTTATGCGACAAGCGACCGAGAATGTTGAGCTGGGTTTGCACCATGGTGTAGGAGATCTTTGGCTGGGACTCGGGCCGGTAGAGAAGGATGGTGCAAAGCAGGATAATCAAGACGACCAGCAGAGTCGGCGGCAAAGCGGCCAGGAACCAGTAACCCCAGGTGAACTGCTCGCGGACATCGGTAGGCAAAAGACCCCACGCGATCAGGCTTGTCGTCGAGCCGGTTAAGAATAGAAACCCCAGCTGACCCAGGCCAAGAAAGCTTGCGACAAATAAGCCGGTGGAGGCCCTGGACGGGGTTTTGTATCCAAGACTCTCGGAGAGATTGACCAGCATCTGGCTGGTGATCACGGTGCGCGCGGTTTGCTGTGGAATGAGCGCCATGACCAGCACGCCCATGATGCCGGTGGCGATAATCTGCCAGTAATAGCTGAGCGGAAACATGCGGACCAGATGCAGCGATAGCCGGTAAAATAATCCCGAGCCGGTGATTGCGGCGCCGAGTCCAAGCACGCCCAGCGTCATGAACCAGGTCGTGCTGGCAAATCCGCCCATGACCGTTTGCGGCGATTCCAACCGAGTCAGTATGACGAGCATGGCGAACAGCAATGCGACGCCGTAATCCGGCAACGCACGAAAGACCCAAAAGATGAGCGTCGTTGAAATCAAGCCCAACAACTTGGAGGCCGCCGGATCCAAGCCGATATCGGGTTCGCCAAACCAGAGAAAACCGCCAACCGCTAAGCCGAGGATGGCGCCCAGCCACCGGCTGGAAGAAGACGCGCCGAGATAAATACGCCACGAGCGCAGCAGGCTGCGCTGAGCGTTCGCGTCGTTGTCAGGCAGCGGCAGTGCCGCAAAACCAGGCCGATTGAGTTCAGGGATATTTCCCTGAAAACTATCCGCGGCGGTCGCTTCGCGGTCGATCAGGTTGAGCGCGCTCCGCAGGTGGGTGATCGCCTGGCCGTATTCCTTGCGCCCGGCCAAGGTCTCGGCCATGCGGCGGTAGCCGGCAATACCATCGGCGGTAAGCGCCCCCGCTGCTTTTTGCGCCAACACGTCCCGGTAGCTGCGATAGGCGCCGTTGAGATCGCCGAGCTGGATGAGCGCGTTGGCTCGCAAGGTGACCAAGCGCGGTTCGGCGAGAAACTGCTCCGGCGGAAAATTGTCCAGCGTATCTTTTACAAATTGAGCCGATTGCGCGAGCCGATGGCCATCGTCGGACGTGAGGAGCCGCACGATTATTGCCCAGTCTCCGATCTGCACGGCATGGTGAATCGCCTCCTGCCAAGCGCCGATCGCTTCATAGCGCGCGGCAAATTGCCCGTGCAGCTGCTGCGCCGCTTCGGCGCCGTCCACGGCGAGCAACTTCTCGTGTAAAAAATCTCTAAAAAAACTGTGCAGTTCGTAGCGGTGGCTTTCCAAGCGGCGAATCAGCGGGAATTGGCCCTCGGCAAGCTCGGTCAGCAGCCCGGTTGGCGCTGCCGCGGAGAAGATTTCGGCCAACGTAGCCGCGTCGATCGAGCGCAGCAGCGCGGCCTGGCGAAAAAAAGCTTGCTCGGCGGGCGAGCGCGACGTGTAAAACTCCTCGGCCAGCGAATTAAAAGCCTCGCGCCCGCTCGAGTATTGCCGGTCGACATAGGAAAGCCTTTTGCTCAGCGTGGCGCAGAATTGCAGCAGCCAGGTCGGGTGTTTTTCGATCAGCTCGTCCCAGTCCTCGCGCCGCAGGCGCCATAGCCTGGTTTCCTTGACCGATCGGATCGTCGCCGAACGCGACTCGCCCGAGAGCAGCGCCATCTCGCCGAACCAATCGCGCGGTCCGAGGATCGCGACGACTTCCGAATTGCCCGCGCCGCTTTCCACCACGACCTGCACGGCGCCTGACTGGATCAGATAGAATGCGTCGCCTTGATCGCCCTGAGAAAAAATTGTCGCACCGGCGCCGAACGAAATCTCCTCCATTTTACCCAGCACTTTGGCCAGGTCCTCGCGCGACAGCGCCGAGAATATCGGGATGCTGCGAATGGTATCGGCGACCGGCTCCATGAATAGAGTCAACGAATAACTTTGTCGGCTTTTTTGAGCATCGCCGCGGAAAGATTCAACCCGATGAAGTTGGCGGTGCGGTAATTGAGCGTTAAATCGAATTTAGCTGTTCGCTCGACGGGAAGGTTCTCCGGTTTCTCCCCCTTGAGGACCCTGTCTGCGAGGCGCCCGGCGTAGCGGCCCATTTCGAAATAATCAGGGCCGTACGCCGCGAGCGCCCCGGCAATGGCCCAGGACTCCTCGTTGAACATGGTGGCCAGCTTCTTCGCGCGGGCCGTTGCAAAGAGAAACTCCGCCTCGCTTTCCACCAGGTCATCGGTCACCTGGAAGATCGCCGTGCCGCTTTCGGAAGGCAAACCAAGGAGCGTCGTCTTCAATTCGTCCGCCGACTTGATGCCGTAAGCGGCGGCCCGCAGCCCCAACTTATGCGCCGCGGCCTCGGCCCGTTCGAATCTGTGGCGCGAAGAGCCGTTGTTGACGTCGAAGAAGATCAAGATTTTACGCAGCCCGGGGATAATCTCCTTGAGAAGTGCCAGGTGGATCTCGGTCTTTTGCGAGCCGTAAGCCGCCACTCCGGTTAAATTTCGCGCGCGCTCGTCGGCGCTCTTGATTAGGCCGGCGGATCGCGGATCGCCGGGATGGACAAACACGACCGGAACGTTCTGGGTCGCCGCCGTTGCCGCAAGCGTCGCGCTGGTGCCGGTGGTAAAAATCAGCTTGACGTTTCTTTCGAGCAACTCGCCGGCCGCGGGCTGGAGCGCGGCGCGGTTGCCTTTGACGTTGCGCGTTTCGAAGAAAAGATTTTTCCGTGGGCGGTGGCCGAGCCGTTTGAGCTCCTCGATCAGGCCTTTGAGGGCCTGGGATTCGGCTCGTCCCATCTCCTGAACCAGGATGCCGACGCGCACCGGCGTTTGCGCGAGCGTGCCCACGGGAGCGGCGAATAAGAGCGCCATGATAAATGTCAAGCACACGCCCATGGGCGGCTTGGCAATCGGCACGGATCGTTTTATTTGTTCGAACGGCATGGCGACACCTGACGGTTGCGGAAAAACGGATTGCAGCCTGCTCAAAAAGATCTCAGAGGCGAGGCGCGCGAAAAATCGACGAGCGGAGGCGTACTGAGCGAGTACGTTGTAGCGAGTCGATTGAGCGCAACGACGCATATGAGTCTTTTTCAGCAGGCTGCTAAAGCAAGTCGATCTGCATCCCTTCTCGTGCGACGACCGTCGAGCGAAACAGCCGTTTGGCTTGCCGGGCAATTTGTTTCATCGTCCTGTCGTCGTGCGTCGGCTCGTGATGGAACAACGCCAGGCGTTTAACTCGAGCCTTCGCGGCCACTTCGGCTGCCATGTCGACGGTGCTGTGGCCCCAACCTTTGCGCGGTTTGGCGCGCGAAACGTACTCGTCGTGAAGATACTGGGCGTCGTGAATCAACAAGTCGGCGCCGCGGGCGAACTCGATGATCTCCGGATAGCCGCCTTCCTGCTGCTCGATATCGGTGGCGTAGACAAAGCTCTTGTTGCGATAATGGACGCGGTACAGCATGACGCCGTTCAGCGGGTGTGCGGAGCTTTTGCAGGTGGTGATCATGAGTTCTTCGCGGCGATCGCCGTTGGATGCCCGTGCCGTTTCGATGTCGGGACGGCTGCCCGGCGAGCCGAAGCGAATGATTTCCCCGCCGGCCAGCGAGATGATTTCTTTCTTGCCCTTGAGCTCATCGAGAGAAACCGGAAACAGATGGCTGTGGGTCAAATGTCGCAAGCTTCGTGTGAGCGCGCCGCGGCTGGCGCCGGGACCGAAAATAAAAGAACGCGACTTGGGCGTCAGCAGCGGCTCAAAGAAGCATAGTCCCATGACATGATCGATATGGGTGTGGCTTAGAAAAACATAGGCCGCCGGAGCCGGCGCGGCGCCGTCGCAAAGCTCCTTTCCCAGCGCAATGATTCCCGTGCCGGCATCGAAGATCAGCCGGCGTCCGTCCGCTTGGGCCTCGACGCAGGAAGTGTTGCCGCCAAATTGAAGAGTATTTGAGTCAACGGTCGGATAACTTCCGCGCACGCCCCAAAATTTGACTCTGAAACGTGATTTGGTTTTGGCGCCGCGCGGCGATATTGCACTCATCGTTGCTTACTTGAATCCGACAATGTTGAAGGCCGGCACGGACCGATTGATGCCCTTGAGACTAAGCTCCGGGAGCGATTCCGCTTCGAAGATATTTTCCAGCCGGCTCATGGTCTTTTGGTCCGTGAGAATCTGCCCGCCTCTGGCCTCTGCGCACAGCCTTGCCGCCAAGTTCGGCAAGTTACCCACCGTGCTATAATCCATTCGTCCTTCGAAACCAACCGTGCCGAGGGTCGCGTAGCCCGCCGCCAAGCCGACGCCCAGGTCCAGATCATAACCCATTTTCGACCACGCAACGCGCAGTCCTTTGACGCGGTCGCGCATCTCGAGCGCCATGCGCGCCGCTTTCTGGGCGTGATCTTGGCAGAGGATCGGGTCGTTGAAAATCACCACGATGCCGTCGCCCATGAAGCGTTCGAGTGTGCCGTCGAATTTGAAAATCAGCTTGCCCAGCTCGCCGTGATAGTGGCGCAGCAGGTCCATGACTTCTTCCGGCTCGGCGTTGTCGGAGAACGCGGTGAAGCCGCGCAGGTCGAGAAACACGATGGTGATCTCGCGCCGGTGCGTCTTGAAGAGGCTTTCGTCGTCGCCCAGGATGGTCTCGGCGATTTGCGGCGAAAGGTAGCGTTTGAGGCGCGCCATGCGCTCAAGGTCGGCCACCTGCTTTTTCACGGTGTCGGCGAGCGAGCGGTTCCACGCTTCGAGCGTGTCGTGCATTTCTTTGAGCCGCATCATGGCGCGCACGCGCGCCAACAGCTCGATGGCGTCGAACGGCTTCGTCACGTAATCATCCGCGCCGGCGTCGAGACCGGCGACTTTGTCTTCCTGGGTGGCCTTGGCGGTGAGCAGAATGACCGGAATGCCTTTGTGCTCCGGGCTTGCGCGCAGCCGCTTGACCACCTCGACGCCGTTCATCCGCGGCATCATGTAATCGAGCAGGATCACGTCCGGCTTGAAGCTTGCCGTTTTCTCCAGCGCCTCGACGCCGTCGCCGGCTCTTTCCATGACGTAATCGTAATCGGCCAGCTCTTGTTCGAGCAGGTCGAGATTAAACGGCTCATCGTCGACAATGAGAATCTTGTTCGGCATAAGTCACCATGTTCGTTTTTCGATTATCGCCATGAGCCCAAATCCGGTGGGTTGCCGCGACCCTCACTCGAGGAATTTCTTGACCTTTCTCAGCAGCAGGTCTTCA
>Ga0268386_10000678_pt1 | contig 22109 bp, 20 predicted proteins | sample RVTome_15_FD_200260 | JGI IMG/M metagenome (GOLD analysis project Ga0268386, IMG submission 200260) | Soil microbial communities from uranium-contaminated site in the Upper Colorado River Basin, Wyoming, United States - RVT150D86... ...
CCTTCTTTGCCAAATCCACCAACATTATCTATGCCTACATTACCCTGGCTGGATTTACCTTTATCTCAGGCCTGGTATTATGCATTTTTTATAAGAAGCTGAGGCTGTTATAGCACGCTGCCTGGTTTACTTGGTAAGGCCCTTCCTTTTAAGAATGGTTTCCACGAACTTCACCTGGTTTTCGTTATTGAATATGCGGAAGGGCAGGTGTATTATTTGCGCTTTCGATACTACCAGTACGAAATCCTTTTTGCCCACACTGGCCCTCTTGATCATATCCCAGGTGATAGGCATCCCCTGCTTATTGTTTACTTTCACCAGAATTTGCCGGCTATCGATTTCATAACCCAGTTTTTCGAAAAGTACTTTGTTTTGCTCCAGCTGGGGGATGCCGGCGAATTGTATCAACCAGAACAGGATATAAAGTACCAATGCTATGCTAGCCCCGATGACCCACCACCAGGAAGGGATTACAAAATACATGGCGCAAATGGCCAAATAGATCAGAAAGACCCACCACTGTTCTTTCAGAATATTGAGCAGTCCGATCCTTATGTAGGTTCCTGTTTCCAGCTTATATTTCTTGGTCTTGACGATCATACGGGGCAGTCAAATTCACGGGCCACAAATATAATATGAAAATAAAGCCAAGCCACTAAAACATAGAGATTTTAAAAGGCTATACTGCCTTGAGACTTATATCCAGACTGGTTACCGAGTGGGTAAGCGCGCCTACAGAAATAAAGTCAACCCCGGTAGCGGCAATTTCCCCGATGGTTTTCTCGGTGATGCGCCCGGAAGCCTCGGTCTGATAGCGGCCATTGACCAGGTCTACCGCCTGTCTGAGTTCACCGGTATCCATATTATCCAGCATGATACGGTGTACCCCTCCCGCTTCCAGTACCTGCTTAACTTCCTGTAGATTCCTGGTTTCTATCTCTATTTTCAGATCAAGCTGCTTTTCTTTCAGGTATTTGTGAGTGTTCTTTATGGCTGCTGCAATCCCTCCGGCATAATCGATATGGTTATCCTTTAACATGATCATATCGTAGAGACCAAACCGGTGATTGAGGCCGCCTCCAATGACCACAGCCCATTTTTCAGGGAGCCTGAAATTAGGAGTGGTTTTCCTGGTATCCAGAAGTCTTGCTTTTGTGCCGGCGATCAGGGAATTCAGGTAACTGGTATAGGTAGCTATCCCGCTCATACGCTGCATGCAATTGAGTACCAACCGTTCTGCCCCAAGTATGGATTGCGCCCGGCCGCTAACTATAAATCCCACATCTCCGGAGTTCACCCGCTGACCGTCTTCTTTGAGAATTTCTACCTGAAGTTCTTTATCCATGGTACTGAAGATCCTTCTGGCCAGTTCAACCCCGGCCAGTACTCCCGGCGATTTTATTAAAAGTTGGGCCGCTCCGGTACGGTGCTTATCTATCGAAGCCAGCGAGCTGTGATCCCCATCTCCCAGGTCTTCCAGCAATGCCGATTCAATAAATTGGTTTATGGCGATTTCTGTTAGGTAGGATAGTTTTTTCATGTATCTGCGACCATCAGCGAGATCAGCGGGCAATTCTAGCCACTAACAAAGGTTACTCTTTAGTAAAATCAAGACTACTCACCTTATAGGCCCCATTTACCATTTTCGACCTGAGCACTACTCTAAAAGACCCGCCCTCATAACTATATCTTCCAATGGCATATTTCAATCCACCTTCCGAGGCGCCCTGGTGCACATATTGAAAATCATTTGGTGGATACTTCTTAAAAAAGTCTCTTAACACATATTCAGCCTGTGTCTTACTGTAATTGGATTGCACGCCATCTATTTCCAATGATATCATGTCACCCAGATAGTTTGATAATTCCTTGGAACTTCCGGCTTTGATGGATGAACGGACATTATTGATTACTTCGCTTTGCGCAAAAGCGGGCTGGTAAAAAATAGATGCCGTTACTACCAGAAATAGTACTAAGTATGGTCCCGTTCTGTTGCTATACATTATTGTTTTGATTTGCCTTCGTGTGTCTCCAAAATTGTGCCAAAAGCTCTGAAAGTTATACCAATTGGGAGTTCGCCGGTTTTTAAAATAATACAAACTCATATGAGTTACAAACCTAGCTTTGAATATTTATATTTGCACCATGGATAGAAAAATACTATTGATCATTTTGGATGGATGGGGCCTGGCTACCAATCCTAAAGTTTCGGCCATACATAGTGCTAATACCCCCTTCATGGATCATGCATGGAATACATATCCGCATAGCAGGTTAAATGCCAGTGGATTAGCTGTGGGCTTACCTGCAGGGCAAATGGGCAATTCGGAAGTGGGTCACATGAACATAGGGGCTGGTCGGGTGGTTTACCAGGATTTAGTTAAAATCAATAAAGCCATAGAAGATGGTTCATTAGGTAAAAATCCAAATTTGATATCTGCCTTCAACAATGCCAAAAAGTCAGGCAATAAGATCCATTTTATGGGACTGGTATCGGATGGGGGAGTTCATTCTCATATTGATCATTTAAAGGGGCTGTGTGAGCTGGCCCGAAAGCAGGGTCTTTCCAGCCAGTTAAGGATACATGCCTTTACCGATGGCAGGGATACCGATCCGAACAGTGGTATGAGGTTTATAGCTGATTTACAGCAGTTCTTAAATGGTAAAGGTGGCGAACTCGCTTCAGTGATCGGCAGGTACTACGCCATGGACCGCGATAAACGATGGAACAGGGTACAAAAGGCCTATGATGCGCTGGTAAACGGCAAAGGCCTTTATTCCAGAAACCTGTCAGAGGCAATCAGCCGTTCCTATGAAGCGGGAATTACAGATGAATTCATCGAACCCATAATTGCCATAAATGCCGACAGTGAACCTGTGGGGATAATAGAAGAAGGGGATACTGTTGTTTGTTTTAATTTCAGGACGGACAGGGGCAGGCAAATTACCCAGGCCCTGACCCAACGGGATTTTCCGGAGTTTGGCATGACCAGATTAAACCTGAATTATATTACCCTGACCAACTATGATCAGACTTTTGAAAACGTGAAGGTGATCTTTGAAAAAGACAATCTGGCAAATACCCTGGGGGAGGTTTTAAGTAAACACGGGCGCATGCAAATAAGGATTGCAGAGTCCGAAAAGTATCCGCATGTTACCTTCTTTTTTTCAGGCGGACGTGAAGAACCGTTCGAAGGTGAAAAGCGCATCTTATGCCCCTCGCCCAAGGTGGCTACCTATGATCTGAAGCCTGAAATGAGCGCTGAAGATATCAGGGATTCAATAATACCTGAACTGAAGGAAAAATCAGCTGATTTTATTTGCCTGAATTTCGCCAATCCCGACATGGTAGGCCATACAGGGATATTTGAAGCAGCGGTCAAGGCCTGTGAGGTGGTAGACCTGTGTACAAAATCCGTAGTAGAGGCAGCATTGAAATATGATTATACCACCCTGATCATTGCCGATCATGGCAATTCAGAGTGCATGATCAATGAAGATGGAACTCCAAATACAGCGCATACCACCAACCTTGTGCCCTGCATATTAATAGACAATTCCTATAACCGGCCCATTAAAGACGGGAAACTGGGTGACCTGGCGCCAACTATTCTAAACCTGATGGGACTCCCGGTGCCGTCCGAAATGACCGGGGATCTCCTGCTATAATAAAACCACTGGCTGAATCAAATGCGTGAATTAACCATTTTGACCATTAGTATTTTACTTATCATAGCCTGTACCTCAAGCAGGGAAGATACCATCGATAAATATTTTGATGTGCCCGGTTTTATCAACAGGCAGATAGAGGAACTGGATAAAAAGGACGCACAACTGCATAAGAAAGTTAGATTTGGGGATGAGTCAGAGATATTGACTGTTTCGGATCTTGACATAACCCAATGGCAAAAGGAGTTCAGGATCTTTAAAGAACACGATATTAATAAGCCAGTTTTGGTTGATGCTTATACTGTAGAACTGGGAACGGACCATCTGGGTAATAAGATTGCCACCTATAATTTGATTGACAAGGGCAGTTCTGGAATCCTGAAAATGCAAATTAACTATGACTCTGAAGATCAGGTCTCGGCCTGGAGTTCCAGTTTTCAGGAAGATAACCTGTTATATAGTAACTTCAGGGAACTGATCCTAACCACCGGTGAAGAGGGTATTCTGGATGGATACAGGGTTAATGGGTACCATAAATTGATGTTTAAAGACACAGTCCATTATCAGCTTGAAGTGGACATTAAGTATTGAGTCTGCTGAAAAAATTTAATTTAACATGGGAGAAGCCAGTAAAAAGCAACCTTTTCTTGAAAGGATGAAGCAAAAATGGGGGTTGACCAGCCTGTTTCAGGTGGTGCTGATCCTGATCGTTTTTGCCCTCACCGGCATGACGGTGGTTTGGATAAGACCCTTAATTTTCAACATTCTGGGTATTGACCATGCAAATGGCTGGATAAAGACCGTCAGCTACCTCATTCTGGTCTTCCCGTTATACCAGGTTCTATTGTTGGTATATGGCTTTATCTTTGGTCAGTTCTCCTTTTTTTGGGAAAAGGAGAAGAAACTGGTGAATGCCCTAATACGGTGGTTCGACCGTTCTTAGCCTTACATTTCGGCGCTTATACTGGAATTCCAAATTTCTACTACAACTTTCCAGGAGCCATCATCCTGTTTCTCCCATACTTCAATGTACTTCCCATTATCAGAAATCCGGGTGGTGTCATTGATGAGAAAATTAAGGTCGTAAGTACCCCTTACAAAAGCCTGATTACCTGACCCATTTATCTGTTCCGGGCTAATGTTTCCATCCCGTGGTGGTCTTGTTTCTATGAACTGAATGGCGGCATCAATGCCCTGCAATGACTGCTCTCCCGGGGGCATGAACACTATAGTAGGAGCCATCAATGAACGCAGATTATCAATATCTTTATTGACGATTGACGTCCCATACCGTGTAGTGGCTTCCATAACCGCAGACATGTCAGATTCACTTAGGGTTGTCGAAGTCTGTTGGGGTTGACAGGACAATAGAAACAGAAGTCCTGTTATAACGGTCAGCGCTTTCATGTGTTTTTCAGTTTTCGGTTTGCTGTATAATGTACTGAAATCCAGTAAAAATGTTCAGTGTTCGGCGGCTGCATTTATTCGACCACCAGCACTGCGTTCCAGGTACTCGATGATTTTGCCGGCAATATTTTTATTGGTAGCCGCTTCTATACCTTCAAGACCTGGAGATGAATTGACCTCAATAATCAAGGGTCCGCGGTCAGAACGCAACATATCAACGCCTGCCACACCCAGGCTCATGGCCTCAGCTGCTTTTATGGCAATTTCCTCTTCCTCCGGAGTTAGAATTACCAGTTTTCCACTACCACCCCGGTGCAGATTTGATCTGAACTCACCCTCCGGAGCCTGTCTTATCATGGCGCCGATGACCTGGCCATCAACCACCAACACCCGCAAATCCGAACCATGGGCCTCAGCAATGAATTCCTGGACGATAATGCGCGCTTTCAGGCCGTTGAATGCTTCTATTACGGAGGCAGCGGCTTTTCTGTTTTCAGCTAATACCACGCCCAGACCTTGTGTGCCTTCCAAAAGTTTAACCACCAATGGCACCCCACCTACTGCTTTGATTACTTCATTTACATTTGGGCTGTAGTTGGTGAACACACTTTTAGGAATGCCCAGACCTGCTCTTGCCAGTATTTGTAAGCAGCGTAATTTATCGCGGGAACGCATCAAAGCCTGGCTCTGTACCGCCGTAAAAATATCCCTCATTTCAAACTGACGAATTACCGCTGCTCCATAGAACGTCACAGAGGCACCTATTCTGGGTATTACCGCATCAGTATCATCCAGAGAACGTCCCATATAAAGGATATGTGGATTTTGCTTTTCAGTGATCAGATTACATTTTAGATGATCCACAACCTTCACCTGGTGTCCCCGGTCGGTACCGGCTTCCACCAATCGTTTGGTGGAGTAGAGATTGCCGTTGGTTGAGAGGATTACGATTTTCATTTTTTTCTCAATTTTTTGCGGTAGGACAGGTTGGAACTGGCCACGTCGACAACGTATTTTCTGTATAAGAATTTGCGCCCCAACAGTATGGGAAAATTTAGATTTCCCCTACGGCTAAGAGAAAACTCAGTCAGTCTTTCTTTTCCAAAAAGGACCACCTTGGTACGGATTATATAGCGTTTTTCACTGGTTCCGAAACTGTTTTTGATGGTGCGCCTTTTAAATTCTTTAAAGAAGAAGCTCTTATTATCATAGTTGGGATGAGAGGGATCCAGTAAAATGAAGTGCAATAGTTTTTCACCGTTTTTCCTGATCAATTCTATATGATGACAGTGGATGGCACAGCCATCGGCACCGGTATCTATTTTAGCGTCAATATTGAACAAATTCATGAGGGGCAGGTCTACCTTATCAGATCGTCCTATGGTGGCTTTGCCGGTGAGTTTTGGTTTTCCTTCGATCCCCATGAACTATTCAAGATCCTTGGGGTTGACTACTTTTTGTTTAACCAGTTCATCCAATACAATTTCAGTCATGTCACTTTTAAAATTAAACTCATCCCGTATATCCATGACATAAGCTTTCAAGCGCATTTTAAGGTATGAACGCCTTTGGTGCATCTCATTAAAGAACAATACCCGGATTGGCTTTTTAAGGTAAATGTATCGGGAAACCTGGGCTGCTTCCAGGGCGATCTTTCTAACCTGGTCCGTATTTACGGTAATGGGCAGGTATATCTCCGCCACCACCTGACAGGTGGGTTCACCGGCGTTTGCATTGGAAACAGCCTTAGTCATCATTTCCAGGTTCGGAACGCTCACCAAAGAATCGTCAGGGGTCACGATTTGAGTTGACCGCAGCCCTATCTCCACCACTTCGCCATAGTAATCGCCTATTTCCACCTTGTCCCCCACCTTGAAAGGGCGGTCCATAATAATCATCAGCCCTCCAAAAATATTTCGCAGGATATCCTGGGCGGCAAATCCCACGGCAATACCAATGGAGGCAGCAACTGCAATAATGGTTTCGGCCGGAGGATGAATCACACCGCCAATTACTATATAGGCTGCAAATATCCAACCCATGACCCTTAAAATGGGGATAAAACCCTTTACGGTTATACGATGTCTGGCACTGCGTTCCGCCAGGATATTCAGTACCCTGGTCAGGGCTTTAATGATAAAATATGCAATGAGCAGGAAGATCATCGACCATATGATCTTTCCAACGGAAATAACCTTGAATACAGAACGCGGGTACACAGTTTCATCTGTGAGTTCTTCAGTTATACTGCTGGCTTGACTTGGTGCAGCCTGATTTACGAATATGGTATCGGTATGATGAATTACCACTGTATCGGAATTGGATATGTATATGTGAATGGTGGAATCTGCGGTAATCAAAGTATCTACTGTATTCTGACCCCAGCATGTCGGTACGGACAGACCTAGCAGGATTATGGTTAGCAGACGTTGATAAAGTTTCATTAATGAAGAATATTCCTGTCCTTTAGTAAATTAACAACCTGCATGAAGAGCAGTGGATTTATATAGTACCTTTCATCTTTTTGCACTACCAAACCATCATCAAACAAGGGTAGAATGGTCAGCTTGCTTTTCTCTACAGTTTGTTTAAACACTTTGGCGTGACCATCAATAGTAATGCCGTCATGTAAGAGCATGGCATCCAGGGTAAAGAGTTTTTCTTCAGACAACTTAGTTAAGAAAGAAGTATCAAGTCCTTTTAAGGACCTGATGTACATTACATCACCTTTAACCTCGGCAATCGATCGGATCCAGTAAATCAGCGCCAGGCTGGCATTTCCATTGACAAATTGGTTCAAAATACTCACGTATTCATTTTGAAGGTATGCCTGTCGCTCCTCTTCGCTCATTTTTTTAAACTTCACATTTTTGCGGTCGATCTTATGTGCTTTATATTTAACACTGAAACCACTTGCGCGATGCCGTTTTAAAACCAGTGATGTGACCTGCTCAGGTTTAAGGGGCCTCAGGTCAATGTTATAGGAGAAGCAATCATCAATACCGGTTGTTGCGGTAAGGTACTGGTAAGTATGCCGGTCTACAGTCATTAACCAGAAAATATTCTTGTTGGTTCTGGTCAGCAATTCAATGAATATTCTGATACAATCAAACCCATTGACTTTCCTCAGGAAAAAATGTTCCAGGTCTTCAAGTACCAAGATCCGCTTACCATCCAAATCGTTAAGGTAATTAACCAATAACTCTGTACTGTCTATTCCATCAGCATCCAGCGTCTTGCTAAAAAATTTATACAAATCCTTTGATTCGTAGATTTGCTTTTTGGTTTCCAGCCATATTACCGGAAAGGGGCTTTTCAACTCATCTAAAAAGAACCGTATCAGGGTGGTGGCCCCACTTCCGGCATCCGCAATCAGGGCAGTACCTCCATAGTGACCCTCCAACCAGTTTTCATAGGCTTTTTTCAGGTCCAGATTGATGCGTGGCCTGGGTTCATAGAAGTACACATTGTCCAGCGGGCTTATTTCGAATAAACGCTGATATACAAAGGGCAAATTCCGCACAGTCTTGTCGGTATCTGCAAGAAAACCGGCAATTTCCGCGGTTAGTGATTGCATTGAAGAACCTATGCCATACCTTTGAGTGGTGTCGCGATACCTCTTATAAAGCATTAACCCCTGCCGTTTTGTGTTGGTTATCATCCTCGGTATAAATTCTCTGAACCTGGCAACATATTCCTGCCGCATTGCTTTGGCCCTTTCTACTGCCCGGGCTTTGGCAATTCTGACCTGGGTATCATATACCTCGTTGATTTCATCCAGGGCCATAATGTGCTTGTTGAAATCTTCCAAACCCTGGCGGAGCGTCTTCTCAGCTTTGGGAACTATTTCTTTAAGATCTTCAGCGATATCCTGAAGCCGGCTTTGAGCCCGTTCAATACCTTCGATTGACATAGACTTGGCCTTGTCGTGCTGTGATGCATCTTCTATGGCTGCCAGCGCCGTTTCAAGGTTGAAGTCGCAGATATTGGAAATTTCCATTAACTGTTGCTGGGTACTTTCAATCACCGTGCTTATATCCGTTTGTACTTTCTGAATGGTTTTCAGGTATTGGGGAAGGGCTTCAAAAGTAATGAGGTCTTTAGGCGCTATTTTGTTTATTTCGGAATCTTTTATGGCATGCTCATAGCTGATATTTTTCACCACAGACCTGTATTCCGACAACTGTGCGATTTCGTTCCTGGTTTTGGTTTCAAGATTTTCCACCAGCATGGGGATGTTCTGTTCACGGATATTCTGAATACATTCCGGAATGGCTCCTTTCAAGAACCGCGATGTTTCAAACCTGATTTCGTTCAAGGCTTTTTTAAAGCCTTCATCCTCGTTGGAGGCTATCGTTAACTTTTGCTGCCTGGTCTCAAGAAATGTAAATAACTGATCAATATTGCCCAATATTTTATGGCAAATCCTGGATTCAAGTTTCTGGTTAAAAAATAAGTATTGCTCATAATTAGTAAACCGGGCATGAAACAATTCATGATCAAAATTGTATTGGTCAACCAGTACCGACAGTGTATTTCGCCAACCGGACATGGTATTTTGGTAATAACTTGAGGCTCGTTGATGGATGTTACTCAAACCGGACTCATTAAAGGTTTTGACAGGTAGCTCGATAGTGCCAACAAGTTCATAGTTAATTTGAAATACCCAATCGATACGCTCAAGACGACTGGCTGTTATCCCTGGGATTGAATGGGATAATTCTTCAATTCTTGAAAGGATTTTTTCCAAAATGTCTTTCTGGACATCGGGTGGAGCAATTTTTTGCTGATCACCATTTTCTCCTAACAGCATGGCAAAATTTCGACTTTCAGCGGCTTCAATTTTATAGAGTTCGTAAGTAGAAGCTGCAATTACACGGTTGATGGTCTGGACGATTTCTACCAATTGCTCCACCACCAGATCCCTAAAATGATATATGACCATATTCCTTAGGGGGATCTCGTGTTTCCACATTTTCAGCGGTTTGGGGGCCTTGTTGCCTTTAACCCTCACCCAGTTAATAATTTTATATGGTATCCATCCCAGGTGAAGACCCCAGTTTTTTATGGTCTTTCCAACTTTTATCTTAAGCTTGTCGTTTGGAATTTGTTGAAAACGGGCCAGACTTTGTTCATCCAGCAGGGATTCAGGGAGGGATTCAGCATAAGTTTGCAGTGCAGTAAAATATTGTTCGAATTCCTGATTGAGAGCCACTTCTTCAGGAATAAGGATCATTTCGTTAACCATTTTAGCCAGCAACTCTTTGCGGATTTTAATATCCCTGAGCATTTCCAATCTTTCCACCCTGGTCTCTTCCGCAGGCGCATTGGTAAGATGGTTGGACAACGTCTGTTTTACCTGAAGGATGAATTGTTTCTGTGCTTCCAGTTTATTGGTTAACACCGGGGTTAGATGCGTCAGCACCAGGTCCTGGATATCGTTAAAGTGTTGTTGATGCCTGGGTTCCATATTCCACCGGTTTCAACTAAATATAATACACGGATACCGCATTTCTAGGGAATTAACCGCGGGTCAATCTGGTTTCCGGTCAAAATCACCTTTTTTATACTCAATAGGATGTTCCAGGATTTCATCGATTTCGGATCTGGCAGAGCGTTCACCTGGCTGACCAGGTTCTTTACTATTCCTGATCAGTCCATACATCATGATCAGATTGCTGATGATAATAATGAGGAAAAGCACGGCGTTGCTAAAACCTGTAATCTGATGTTCCTCCGGTATACTGTAGAATAAAAGAATGGTGATCAGCCCCCTTGCTGCCACATATATTCCAGGTAAGATTTGTTTCGGAGCGATGAGCTTGAACGCCCCCCACCTCAGTAAATACATAACGGCAAGAGTTAAAAATGATACCACAAAAACCGATAGCTCATTAAAGCCATCCAGTGTAATCGACATACCAAAAACAAGAAAGAAAAAAGTACGGATCAGGAATGCGCTTTCCAGGGTGATCAGTTTTATTTCCGATAGCAATTCATTATAGGCCTCCGGAATAATATAGCGCTTTAAGAATCCTTTGAAGAAAATTTGGATATTATTGAGCATCAAACCAAAGACCAATACAAACATCAACGATGACAGGTGGAATAGCTTGCCCATTGCATAAAGCAGCAGCAATACCGCAATGGGTAGAAATAACTTCACCTCACCGGTAACTTTCTGGATGAGGATAATGATCAAATAACCGAAACCAATGGCTATGATCAGGGTAAGGCCCATGCTTTGCAATACATAGAGACTGATGGTTCCAAAACCACTCAGATTGATGGTATCGAGAATAAAGTAAAAAAGCATGATCCCCAGGACATCAGAGAAAGCGGCTTCCACGATCAGAAATTCTTTTTTCTCACCGATCAGTCTGGTAACACTGGGAATGATTATGGAGCTGCTCAATATTGAAAGGGGAATTGCATATAGGATAGCTTCAAACCGGTCGGCCACATAGAAAAACCGTATGATCAGTGCAATCCCAAAAGTAGTTAGCAAGAGCAGTAACAATGCTATCAACAGGGCTCTCCCCAACAAACCGGCTTTCTTCTTTTCCAATTTCAGGTCCAGGGCTGCTTCCAATACGATCAAAACCAATCCCACCGTCCCCAGGATTTCCAGTACCGGTCTGAGAACCTGCCCCTCTAATTCGATGAACAGGCTGATTATGAACCCCGTGACGATCAGCATCAGCACCGATGGAATATTGGTCTTACTGGCCAGCGCATTGAAAAAATATGAGAGCAATACTACTATCGAGGCGGCGATCAGCGCCCAGTATGTGTTGAATTCCATGGTTAATTTCTGGTCCAGAAGTAAGGAGTGACAAGAATTAACACGGTGAATAATTCCAGCCTTCCCAATAACATCAGGAAAGATAAGAACCATTTACCGGCTGAAGGCAGATGTGCAAAATTATTTACCGGACCTACGCTTCCAAAACCAGGTCCAATATTCCCCAGGGAGGTGGCAACACTACCCAGAGCAGTAACAAAATCTACCCCTAACAGACCCATAATACAGGTGCTGGTAACGAAAATTGTCAGGTAGATCATAATAAAACCCAGAACGTTATAAGTGATCTCAGGACTTACCGCTTTATTGTTCAATCGCACCGGTATGATGGCTGAAGGATGTAACTGCCGTTTTAACTCCAGAATACCGTTCTTAAGCAGGAGAATATGCCTCACGATCTTAACACCGCCTGCAGTTGATCCGGCTGATGCACCTAAAAACATCAGCATAAAGAACAGAATTGAAAGAAAAGGCCCCCAAAGCGTGTAATCAGCAGATACGAAACCTGTAGTGGTAATGATCGAAACAACCTGGAACATGGCGTTTCTGAAGGATCGTTCGATGTCACTTCCGGTGTTAAAGTAAACGCCTACGGACACAATAGCTCCCAGTATCAAAGTTCCGATCATATAAACCCGAAACTCCTCATTGGCCCAAACTCTACCGAACTTTCCCTTAAAGCCGTAATAGGTAAGGGTAAAGTTTGTCCCGGCCAGGAACATAAAAATTATCAGTACATATTGTATAAATGGAGAATTGAAGTAAGCAATGCTTTCCTGCCTGGTGGAAAAACCTCCGGTAGCCATGGTTGTAAGGCTGTGGTTTATTGCATCAAATACCGGCATACCTCCAATGATCAAAAGTACAAATTCAGCACAGGTCAAGCCCACATAAATGATCCAGAGTCTCCTGGCAGTAGCGGTTATTCTGGGTTGCAGTTTGTCGGGTTTCAACCCTGGAGCTTCAGCCACGAACAACTGCATGCCACCAATTCCCAGCAGGGGCAGGATCGCTACCGCCAGTACGATGATCCCCATTCCTCCCATCCATTGGGTAAGGCTTCTCCAAAACAAAATGCCTTTAGGAACTGATTCGATATCATTGAGAATGCTGGCACCTGTGGTAGTAAAACCGGAAAGGGTTTCGAAAAATGCGTTGGTAAAGTTTGGGATGGCTCCTGAAAGCAGGAAGGGGAGGGTCCCCACCAATGACATACCCAGCCACCCAAGGGTTACGATCAGATAGCCATCACGTTTACTCAGGTTGTCGTCTGTTCTTTTTCGGGCGCTCCACCAGAGTATCCCTCCAATCGAGGCGGATACCAGTCCTGAAATTATTAAGGGCACTACTCCTCCCTCATGATAAATCAGGGAAACCGGCAGGCACATCAGCATAAAACCCCCATTTATGACCAATAAGATACCCAGCAGGCTTACGACAATCTTAAAGTTAAATTTCATTAATGGGCTGTCTACTTAAACAGGCGCTCTACTTTACCTATGCATTCCGGCTTGCTGAGTACTACTACCCGGTCCTTTGGTTTAAACTGAAATCCACCCATGGTGGTATGTCCCTGCCCCTTTCTGATAACTCCTCCCACAATGGCGGATTTAGGAAAATCCACATCCTTCAACTCTTTCTCCGCTATGTACGAGGACTCGGATACCTCGTATTCCAAAATTTCCGCATCAACCCCGTGAATGCTGGTCAGATCAAGCACTTCACCCTGACGAATATATCGGAAGGTGAAATTGGCCGCAATCAGTTTTTTATTGATCATGGTATCTACTCCCACGTTTTGAGAGAGGTGTATGTAATCTATATTTTCTACCAGGGCAATGGTCTTGGGAACCCCCTGGTTTTTGGCCAACAGGCAGGAGATGATGTTAGTTTCGGAGTTTCCGGTTACGGCAATAAAGGCATCCATTTCCGCAATACCTTCGGATTTAAGCAAATCCACATCACTTCCATCCGCATTTATGATCAGGGTGCCAGGCAACTTGTCCGCCAGTTCAAAACATTTCTCCTTGTCTTTTTCGATCAGTTTAACGCGATATTTAATACTCAATTTCCTGGCAGTATGAAACCCGATCTTACTGCCACCAAGTACCATGACTTTCTTGATAGTACGGCGTTCCCTGGAGGTAAAGCTCAGCACATGCTCTATGCCATCAGGTTCTGCAATAAAATAGGCATGATCATTCAAATGAAAAACAGTATTACCTCTGGGGATAATAGTTTCATTATTGCGAAGGATCGCTACCGTAATAAAATTGTGGTCCGGGTTCAGATGCGCCAGTTCCCATATGGATTTATCGTGCAATACACTGCCTTCATCCACAATGATGCCCACCAGTGATAACACCCCATGATCAAAGTCGAAGGTATCGGTGATGGCGGTTTCTTTCAACAGCCGTTTTATTTCCCTGGCAGCTAATGACTCCGGCGATATTAGTTCATCAATACCCATTTGTTTAAGCAGGTTTTTTTCCTTTTTCAGCAGGAATTCGATGTTGCTGATCCGGGCTACCGTTCTCTTCGCCCCTAATTGTTTTGAAATGATAGAACAGGCAATATTGGTTTCTTCCGAAGAAGTTACCGCCAGCACCAGGTTGGCTTTGGAAACCTGGGCTTCCTCCAGCACACTGAAGTAAGTGGCGTTCCCGTGGATTACCGCCACATCCATAGAATTGGCTACCTGGGTAAGCTTATCCTTGTCGGTGTCGATTAAGACGATATCCTGCTTTTCGTAAGCCAGAAGCTTAGCTAAATGATAGCCTACTTCCCCTGCACCGGCGATAATAATTCTCATAGGATCCTTAGAACAGCCCCGGAAATATACGTAAAAACTTTGCAAAAGCCGGGTACGAAATGGCGCTCTACCGGCTTGGGGAAAAGCTTCACGATTATATGGATAATGGCAAAGGGCTGCAGACGGGAATCAATTTTGAGGGGAATCATCATCAGAATAATACTGATCTTCCACGAATTTCAACTTTTCTTTTATTTGCAGGATATGCTCATTAAGGGACGCTATCTTTTTCTGCAGTTCCGGAATTTCAGCTTCAAGTCGTTCAATATCCAGTTGATTCTGTTCATTCTTTTTCTCCAGGTTGCTTTTTCGGTTGCTGTTTGTTTCAGTTTCCAGCCTTTCCCGGTTGCGTGTTATTTGGGATTCCATGCTGACAATTGATTTTTCGGATTTCTTAATTGACTTATTGTAGTCGTCGATCAACTTCATGTCCTCATCAATGATATCATTATAATAATGAACATAGTGAAAACGCAGATAATCCCTGGTTAACTCCCTGAGCCGTTCCATTTCCCGGGGGTAGTCATCGGGGTTGATCCAAACATCATATCCCAATAAAAAGGACAGCCCCAGCTTGTTTCTGTCGCCCTCTGTATAGAATGTCAGTCTGAGGTCACCCCTCTTATCGGTTACCTGTGGAATACTCACCTTTTCCAGGACCTCTTCATTCTTGCCATCGTCACGGCTTTTGGAGCCAAGTTCCTGTTTGGTAAATTCCTCGAATGTTTTTTCATAAAAACTCATGTCTTCGTTCATGTTTGCAGACCAAACATCAGCTGTTACGTCAGCCACTGGAATCTTACTATGTGTAACGGTCAGGTTTTGACCAAAAACCGATCCGAAAATAATTGCCGAACAAATGGTAAAGACAGTTTTCATAGATTAAAAATAACGAATTAAATCAAGTCTTTGTTATTTTCCCGGAATACCCTGAGTTATCAAGGTCTTTAGCTGACTTTAATACTTTCTCCTTTAGCTGCTCTTTAAATTTAGCCAGTCTTTCCCCAATTGTATCATCGTAGCAACCGATTATCTGGGCAGCCAGTATGCCGGCGTTTCTGGCACCGTCCAATGCTACAGTTGCCACCGGCACCCCGGCGGGCATTTGTAATATGGATAAAACGGAATCCCAGCCGTCAATACTATTGCGGGATTTAATAGGAACGCCGATTACCGGCAAGGTTGTAATGGAGGCTACCATTCCCGGTAAATGAGCTGCTCCGCCGGCACCGGCTATGATCACCCTTATACCTCTGGGCCTGGCGTCAGCCGCATACCTGAACATTCTATCAGGTGTTCTATGGGCTGATACTACGGTAAGTTCGAATGCAACATCCAACTCTTGCAAAACCATGGCCGCTTCCTGCATTACCTTCAAATCGGACTGGCTGCCCATGATTATACCTACTTGCGCTTTATTCATGATATGATTTTTAGCTTTTTCTTTATTATAAGGGCCTTTTCTTTTAGCCGGTTTTCATCGGAATCGGTGATGGTTACATGACCCATTTTGCGAAAAGGCTTGGTTATGGACTTACCATATAAATGAACATGGGCTCCTTCCATGGCTAAAACCTTCTCCAGTCCCTGGTAAACCGCCGGACCCTGAAAACCAGGTGTTCCCAGTAAATTAACCATGGCGGTTGGCCCTTTAAGCGCGGTACTTCCCAATGGCCAGCCCAGGATTGCTCTTAACAACTGCTCATATTGAGAAGTAATATTTCCTTCTATGGTCTGATGGCCACTGTTATGGGGTCTGGGGGCAATCTCGTTAACCAGCAGTTGACCTGATTTTTCCAGGAACATTTCGACAGCCAATATCCCTACCATCTGAAGTTTATCAATCACAGACCGGGCTAGTTCCCTGGCCGCTAATTCCTGTTCGGGGGTTATTCGGGCCGGTGAAAAAAGAAACTCAACCAGGTGGTATTTTGGATTAAAGACCAGCTCCACCGTCGGGTAGGCTTCGACTTCCCCATGCTGGCTGCGGGCCACTATTACTGATATCTCCTTCTCAAAATCAACTTGTTTTTCCAATAGTCCAGGTCCTGGCAGAAGGTTGGAAAAGTCCTTTTCACGGGAGAGCTTCTGCACACCCCGTCCATCGTACCCGGCTTTTCCAAGCTTAAAAAAGGCTGGTAAAAGCTGTTGATGGGCCATGGCCTGGACCTGGTTTTCCACGATAACAAATTCTGCCGTGGGAATATTATGGTCCCGGTAAAACTGTTTTTGCAGTCTTTTATCCTGGATCAACCTGATGATTTCCGGTTGCGGCCAAACCAAAACTCCTTCCTCAGTTAACCGCTGAAGCGCATCGGCATTGACGTTTTCAATTTCAATGGTCAGTAGATGGCAACCCCTTCCAAAATCAAGTACAGTTTGATAGTCCCTGAAGTCACCCTGAACGAATCTATGTGCGATTATGCGGCAAGGGGCCGATTCATCCGGATCGAGCACATCGATTTCCAGATTAAAATCTATGGCTGATTGGATAAGCATGCGTCCCAGTTGACCGCCACCAAGTATCCCTATTTTACCAGGTTGATTTGCCAAATTCTATAGACTATTCAGATTCGAAATAAAGTTATTTTTTAGTTTCTACCAAAGGTTACTATACCCGCTGGTCAAATTTAAGATCAATACCCATTTGTGACATTAGTTCTGCAGCATTAAAGCTTTTACATAGCCCGGTCCGTAATTTGTAATCAAAAAAGATCTTCCCGTTTTTGAATTCGCTGTTAAAGCTGAAATTTTTGATGTTGTGCCATTTATCTGAAAGGGCTCCAAGGGCGAGATCATGGGTGGAAATCAACCCAAACGCCGGACTCTTCCCCAACTGCTTGATCAATGCAGTCGAACCCAGGTTACGGTCATGGGAATTGGTGCCTTTTAGCAGTTCGTCAAGTAAAAACATGGTAGCTGTGCGCTGATCCAGAATTCGGATCAGTTTATTGATGCGTGCCAGTTCGGCGTAGAACGATGACACATGCTGTTCCAGGGAATCAGTGGTGCGCATCGAGGTGTACAGCAGGAAATTTCCCAGAATAAGACGGTCTGCACATACCGGGGCACCTAATCGGGCCAACACGATATTTACTCCTATAGTTCTTAAAAAAGTACTTTTCCCGGACATGTTCGATCCGGTAAGCACTACTACCGTACCTTTTGTTTCCAGGACGAAATCATTGCTCACTCTTTCATCAGCTTTTATCAGCGGGTGACCGAGATTAGCTGCCTTGAACTCAAAAACATTGTCTGTCAATTCAGGATACCCGAGAGTATTCTGGCTGTGGGCGGTTAGTCCCAGGGATACCAGTACCTCAAAGTAATTTAGAGACCTGAACCATCCATTAACGTGGTCACCATGATTTGACTTCCAGTGGTTTGCCTGGATCAACCAGATAAAATCCAGCAGGAAATAAACGTTTGCAATCCAGTAAAAAGAGTTTTGTCTGGTTTCAATCCTGGAAAGCAGGTTTTTCAATTGCCTGATGGTTTTCGAAGCCCGCTCTTTCTTGTCAACAAATGGCATTTTCAATTCCTGTAGCAGGTTGCTGGAGAAGTCTGTACCTTCAACGGAGGCTATCATTGCCTCATATGATCTCAGGGTATTAATGCTGCGATGAGTTTGTTGATAGTTCTGTTTGGCAAGAGGTTGCAGCAGGTACAACAGGAATCCGTTTATCCCGAGCACCAGGATCACCCAATTTCCGGATATCCATCCTGCAAAGTAGGCGACGGTCAGTAATAACGCCAATGGTGGAAAAATCGCAATTGAGGGCTTAAGCCACCAGGGCAGGGCCGATATTTTTGATACCCACTTAAGAAACATGTTTACATTGGCTTTGGTTTGCTTGAATGCCAGTCCACCAGCCAGGAAATTTTGGGCCCACTCAGCCTTGGCAGACAATTCTTTTACCGACTGCTGCCGCCGGATAACTTCATCAGCTAATGGCAGGTTAAGCAAAGATTTAGCTAAAAGTTGTTCTGCCGCATTGGTCACTGTGCGATTAAGCCACTGAAATAGTGAATGAGGACCAAACAGGTCCAGGTCCACGCAATAGGAATGATCCGGTACCGAGTATTGGGAACCATCATCAAATGTATGCAGCTCCAGGGACAACCTTTTAAGTTCGTTGTCATTGATCTCAACCAGCAAATCAAAATGTTTCTTTTTTGTTTTGATGCTATTGTGAATATTGATCAACTTTCCAAACGCCAGCGCAAATAGAAACACTATTATTGGAAGGCCTGTCCACCAATTGAAGTAGAAGCTTATGCCTGACAGGGCCAGAAAAAACACAAAAACCAATAGCCGCAGGGTAGAGATGCCATTCCATTTTTTTTGAAGGATACGGCTCTGTTGCTGGTATTCCGAAATGTTATTAAGGTACCAGTCTCTGATCTGGGCATTGTCACTCATGCTTAGATGGATTCCTAATTCCTAATTTATTCCTGGTAGTACACCCTTTTAACCCGTTCACTGATCTTGGTCAACAGCTCATAAGGTATGGTGCCGATATTCCGTGCCAGTTCCTGGATTGTCAGTTTATCATTAAACATAACCACCTGGTCTCCAACTTCAGCCTCACAGTCCGTCACATCGACCATGGTCATATCCATGCAAACGTTTCCGATAACCGGGGCCGGTTTATTTCCCACCAACACTTTACCTGTTCCGTTTCCAAACCTTCGATCGTAGCCATCGGCGTAACCGATAGCAATAGTGGCAATTTTACTCTTCCTGGATAACGCTCCACTGCGATCATATCCAACGGTTTCACCCTTATCCAGGTTTTTGATCTGACTAATGGTGGTTATCAGGGTGCTGATACTCTTAAGTCCATTCCCGGGTCCAATTCCATAGAGCCCAATACCAAGCCGGACCATATCCAGATGATATTCGGGAAACTGCTGTATCCCTGCAGAGTTCAAAATGTGTTTGAGAAAAGTACAACCGGTTAGGCTTTCAAGTTCCCGGGTGGTTTGAATAAAAGTGCGGTATTGCTGTTGGGTGAATTCAAGGTGCTCCGGGTTTTCAGCGGCCGCCAAATGGGAGAAAACACTTACCACGGGAAGCGGATATTGTGCCAACTTCGTTGCCAGAGCGCTAATTTCCGTGGGATCGAAGCCGAGACGGTGCATGCCGGTATCAAGCTTTATATGTATTTTATGACTTATATTCCGGTCCCTGCAAAAATCCTGGAATGCTCCTAAGATATCCATGCTGTATATCTCAGGTTCTAACCGGTAATCTACCAGTTGTTCAAAATTATCCGGAGAGGTATTCATGACCATAATAGGAGTTTGAATACCCTGTTTCCTGAGATCAACACCTTCATCAGCATAAGCCACACCCAGGTAATCAACCCCGTGGTACTGGAGCAGGTTGGCCACTTCATGACTGCCTGTACCATATGCAAAAGCTTTAACCATAACCATTACTTTAGTTCCGGCAGGCAGCAGTTTCCTGTAAAAGTTCAGGTTATGGGCAAGTGCGTCAAGATTTATTTCCAATACCGTTCCGTGATGCTTTTTAAGCAGAAGCTGCACAATCTTCTCAAAAGTAAAATCCCTGGCCCCTTTCACCAGTATAAGTTGATTTTCGAAACGACCTTTGGTTAACCATTGAAGAAATTTTTGGGTGCCATCAAAAAAAGAAGATCCTGCCGGAAACAGGTTCTGGTGTTTTAAAAGTTCCTTCCCTACCCCGTAAAACCGATCAATGCCGTGGGACCGGACCCGTTCGGAGACTGCCTGATACAGCGATTTGGTAGATCCGGAAGCCTGGTGGATATCTGATAAAATTAGAGCCTTTTCCTTTCCATGAGCTTGTTGATTGAGAAAATCCAGGGCAATTCCCAGACCAGCCAGGTCATTGTTGTAGGTATCATCAACCAGGTAACAATTGTTGATACCCTGTCGCAGAGCCAGACGGTGCGGTATATTGCGCAATGCGCCAACTCTTTGATCAATTACCGGAGGTGAATAATCATACAGCAGCATGAAACTAACACAATGCAGGGCATTTTCCACAGAAGCGGTATCTGAAAAGGGTAAGGTGATGGTTCCCGGGGTTTTGAAATCCCAGCTCACCATGGTCCTGTTTCCATTGGTCCGTAAATCATAATTGATCCTGGCATTTCCCTCGGTTGACCAGGAGCAAAGTACCGTCTCGGGAAATAATTCTATCATTATTTCGTGGACCTGCCGGTGATCCCGTCGATAAATGATCTCTTTGGATTCCCTGAACAGTTGGCATTTTTCACGGATTTTGTCTTCTGCGTGGTAAAACCCGACATCATGTGCTGTACCTATATTGGTAAAGATCCCCATGGTAGGCTTGATGATACTGGCGATGTGGTCCATTTCCCCTTTCTTGGAAATCCCCGCTTCAAAAATCCCCAATTCGCAGGTTTCATTAAGCTGCCATACTGACAGTGGAACACCGATTTGGGAATTGTAACTTTTGGGGCTCTTTACCACCACCCGGTCTTCCAGCAGTTGAAATAACCATTCCTTAATAATAGTTTTGGCATTGCTGCCGGTGATGCCCAGCACCGGCATATTGAATTGACTGCGATGGTACTCCGAAAGGGCTTGCAATGCCCTGACCGAATTTTTGACCGAGATAACATTAACTTTTGATAGTTCGGAGGGTAAATGGTTAATCGGCTGTTGAATTATGAAATTCACTATATTCTGAGACAGAACTTCGTCCAGGTACTGATGGCCATCGTGGTTGTTCCCCTGAATCGCGAAAAAAAGGGCTTCCGGGTGAACTACCAGCTGTCTGCTGTCGGTTAAAAGCCTTCTGATAAAGTGGTCGTGGGACAAATGCTGGATTTGTCCATCCATGATCTCTGCTAAATCGGAAAATTTCAACATAGGCGAAAGTACATAATCTTGGAGCGAATGCCCAGCATGCAACTTTTTACCTGAATGCCTCGTTATTCATTAGAACTAAATTTATGCAACTTAGAAGATGGGCCTGTCAAATAATTTTAAATATTGTGCTATCCTGGTATTGGTGCTCTTCACCAATGTTCCTTCTCAGGCCACAGTTAACCCCAGGAATACCGGAAAATCGACCACAGAGAATAATATAAGCGAAGAACAGATACCAGTGCGGGAACAGGACCAGCGCACTGAAAAAGAAGAAGTTGCAGAGAGTATTGAGCCCCGGGAGGAAGTGGGTTCAGGTAATTCCAACAGTTCTTTGAACTACTTTTTCTATATGATTATTAAAGTGAAGTTCGAGAACCTTTTTAAGTTTCCGGACCGAAACGCGCCACCGAAAAGTACTGGTATGATTATTAATATAAACCAGGTCGACGGTTATTTTAGTAATCCCAGGATTTAGGCCCTTACCAGGTATCTTTCCAGATCACCCAGGGTAAGCCTCCCTTCGTAGAA
>Ga0268386_10000679_pt1 | contig 22090 bp, 35 predicted proteins | sample RVTome_15_FD_200260 | JGI IMG/M metagenome (GOLD analysis project Ga0268386, IMG submission 200260) | Soil microbial communities from uranium-contaminated site in the Upper Colorado River Basin, Wyoming, United States - RVT150D86... ...
GCTGATCACGCCGATCGCGATGGAGAAGGGGCTCCGGTTCGCGATCCGGGAGGGTGGGCGCACCGTGGGCGCGGGGACGGTCACCGAGATCCTCGAGTAGGGCAGGGGCAAGGTCATGATGCTGAACGAGAAGATCAGGATCCGGCTGAAGGCGTACGACTACCGGATCCTCGACCAGTCGACCGGGGAGATCGTGGACACCGCCAAGCGGACGGGGGCGCGGGTGGCCGGGCCGATCCCCCTCCCCACGGTGAAGAACCGCTGGACGGTGAACCGCTCGCCCCACGTGGACAAGAAGAGCCGGGAGCAGTTCGAGATCCGCACCCACCGGCGGCTCCTCGACATCTTCGAGCCCACCCCCCAGACGGTCGACGCCCTCATGAAGCTCGACCTCCCCGCGGGGGTGGACGTGGAGATCAAGGCGTTCGGCAAGGAGCACGCGAAGTAGCGCGCAGAGGCAGGCATAGCCCATGTCAGTCCAGGGAATCATCGGCAGGAAGGTCGGCATGACCCAGGTCTACGCCGAGGACGGCCGGGCCATCCCCGCCACCGTCCTCGAGGCCGGGCCGTGCGTGATCGTGCAGCGCAAGTCGCGGGAGAAGGACGGCTACTCGGCGGTCCAAATGGGCCTCGTGGAGCCCCGGAAGGTGAAGCGGGTCACCCGGCCGATGAAGGGGCACTTCGAGAAGGCGGGCCTTCCTCCCTGCCGGGTCCTCCGGGAGTTCCGGGTGGAGGACGCGACCGAGGTCAAGGTCGGGGACAAGGTCTCGGTGGAGCTGTTCGCGGCCGGGGACCGCGTCGAGGTGAGCGGGGTCAGCAAGGGCAAGGGCTTCCAGGGCGTGGTCAAGCGGCACCACTTCCGGGGAGGCGCGGCCACCCACGGCTCCATGTTCCACCGGGCCCCCGGCTCGATCGGGGCCTCCGCCTTCCCCTCCCGGGTCCTCAAGGGGATGCGCGCGGCGGGGCAGATGGGCTCGGAACGGGTGACCGTGCGCAACCTCCAGGTGGTGCGGGTGGACGGCGCGAACAACCTGCTGGTCGTCAAGGGCGCGGTCCCCGGGGCGGGCGGGTCCTACGTCGTGATCAGGAAGAAGAAGTAGCCATGGTCCTGAAGAGCAAGAAGGCCGAGCGGGGCGAAGCGGGGGCCGCGACCGAGCCGGTGGCGGTCGCGGTCGTCACCGCGGACAACGAGAAGGTGCGCGACGTCACCCTCGCCCCGGAGGTGTTCGGGGTCAAGGTCAACCACCACCTCCTCTACGAGGCGGTCAAGCAGTACCGGGCGGGGGGGCGCCGGGGGACCCACATGACCAAGAACCGGGCCCTCGTTTCGGGCACGGGGAAGAAGCCCTGGCGCCAGAAGGGAACGGGGCGCGCCCGGGTCGGGGAGGCGCGCAACCCCCTGTGGCGCCACGGGGGGACGGTCTTCGGGCCGGTGCCCCGCGACTACAGCTACTCGATGCCGAGGAAGGCCCGGGCGGCCGCCCTGCGCTCGGCCCTCGCCCACCGCCTCCGCGAGGGGGCGCTCCGGGTGGTCGACACCTTCCCGGTCGAGGTGCCGCGGACCAAGGTCCTCAAGGGGATCCTCGACAAGCTCGGGGTCACGGGAAAGGCGGTCATCGTGGAGCACGAGCCCACCGACGCGCTCGTCCTCTCCGGGCGCAACATCCCGAACCTCCGGGTGGTGGCGGACAGCCACCTGACCGTCTACGACGTGCTCGACTGCCGCCACCTGCTCCTCTCGCAGGAGGCGCTGGACAAGCTGGAGGAGCGGCTCACGCCCTAGCGACCATGATGAGACTGGAACGGCTCAGAGAGGGGATGTTGACCAGGGCGACGGGGGAGACGGACGCCGACTCGCCGTTGGACCGGCTAGAACCCCCCGTAGGGGGAACGGCCGAGGCAGGAAGCGGTCTCCAGGGCCGGTACGTGCTGCAGGCGTTCCCCTCCCCCTACGGGGGCGACGCATCGGAACGCTGTACTGCCGTTTGCCAGGACCCGCTCCGACGCGTTCCGATGCGTCGTGGAGGGATAGGGTGGGGGGTCGATAGATGAAGAATCTCTACGAAGTGATCAGGCGGCCCCTCGTCACCGAGAAGTCCACCACCCTCAAGGAGACCCAGGCCACCCTCTGCTTCGAGGTCCACCGGGACGCCACCAAGCCCGAGATCAAGAAGGCGGTGGAGACCCTCTTCTCCACCCGGGTCGCCGCGGTCCGCGTCTCCAACGTGCACGGCAAGGTCAAGCGCCAGGGACGCTACGCGGGGCGCCGCCCGGACTGGAAGAAAGCCTACGTCGTCCTGAAGAAGGGCGAAAAGATGATCGAGTTCTTCGAGCAGGCGTGACATGGCACTGAGGCAATTCAATCCGACGTCGCCCGGCCGGCGCTTCATGACCGCCCTCACGTTCGAGGAGATCACGAAGACGAAGCCCGAGAAGGGGCTCACCGAGCCCCGGAAGCGCACCGGGGGGCGCGACAACCGGGGCCGCCAGACCGTCCGCTTCATCGGGGGCGGCCACAAGCGGCGCTACCGGGTGGTGGACTTCCGGCGGGACAAGCGGGACATCCCGGCCAAGGTCGCGGCCATCGAGTACGACCCCAACCGGTCGGCCCGGCTCGCGCTCCTCCACTACGCCGACGGCGAGAAGCGCTACATCCTCGCCCCCGAGGGGATCAAGGTGGGGCAGACGGTGGTGGCGAGCGAGGGGGCGGACATCCTGCCCGGGAACGCGCTCCCCCTGCGGGCGATCCCCGCGGGGACCATGGTCCACAACATCGAGCTGCGGAAGGGCAAGGGGGGCCAGATGGTCCGGAGCGCGGGGGCGGCGGCCCAGCTCGTGGCCAAGGAGGGGGACTACGCCCAGCTGAAGCTCCCCTCGGGGGAGGTCCGCCGGGTCCACGCGGAGTGCCTGGCCACCGTGGGCCAGGTCGGGAACCTCGACCACAAGAACGTCTCCATCGGGAAGGCGGGCCGCACCCGCTGGCTCGGCCGGCGCCCCCACAACCGCGGGGTCAGCATGAACCCGGTGGACCATCCCCACGGCGGCGGCGAGGGCAAGACCTCGGGCGGCCGGCACCCGGTCACCCCCTGGGGCAAGCCCACCAAGGGCGCGAAGACCCGCAACAACAAGCGGACCCAGGGCTTCATCGTCAAGAGGCGGAAGTAGACATGGCACGCTCCCTCAAGAGACCCGCAGCGAAGGCTTCCTCTGAGCGGCCGGCGGGGCTTCGCCCCGGCGGCGCGGAATGGACGAAGCGCCGGAGCGAGGACGCGAGGATCTGATGACACGCTCCCTGAAGAAAGGACCCTTCGTGGACGATCACCTGCTCAAGAAGGTCGAGCAGATGAACGCGGCGAACGACCGCAAGGTCATCAAGACCTGGTCGCGGCGCTCCACCATCGTCCCGGAGATGGTGGGCCACACCCTGGCCGTCTACAACGGCCGGAAGTTCGTCCCCGTCTACGTCACCGAGAACATGGTCGGCCACAAGCTCGGCGAGTTCTCGCCGACCCGCCAGTTCAAGGGGCACTCCTCCAAGGTCGAGAAGGTGGCCAAGGTGGCGGGGGCGCCCCCCGCCCCCAAGGCCTAGGGGAGCCGCCATGCTGGAAGTCAAGGCCACCGCCAAGTACGTGCGCACCTCGGCCCAGAAGGCCGGCCTGGTGCTGGACCTCATCCGGGGCAAGAAGGCGGCGGAAGCCCTGTCGATCCTGCGGTTCACCCGGAAGTCGGTCGCCCGGGACATCGAGAAGACGCTGCGGTCGGCCATCGCGAACGCGGTGTACGTGGCCGACAGGAACCAGAAGCGCCGCCTCGACGAGGAGGACCTGGTGGTCTCCGCGGCCTACGCGGACCGGGGGCCGACCCAGAAGCGCGTCCGACCCGCCCCCATGGGCCGGGCCTACCAGGTCCTCAAGCGCACCACCCACATCACCGTCGAGGTCGCGGAGAAGGAGAGCTGATGGGGCAGAAAGTCCATCCCACCGGTTTCCGGCTGGGATACAACAAGACCTGGCGGAGCCGCTGGTACGCCGAGAAGGACTACGCGAACCTCCTCCACGAGGACGTCGCCCTCAAGAAGGACCTCAAGAAGCGCTTCAGCCACGCGGGGGTGTCGCGGGTCGAGATCGAGCGGGCGGCCAACAAGCTGAAGATCAGCATCTACACCTCCCGTCCCGGCATCATCATCGGGCGCAAGGGGCAGGAGGTCGACAAGCTCAAGCAGGAGGTCCAGAAGAAGACCGGCAAGGAGGTCTTCATCAACATCCAGGAGATCCTGAAGCCCGAGCTCGACGCCCAGCTCGTCTCGGAGTCGGTCGCCCTCCAGCTCGAGAAGCGGATCGCCTTCCGCCGGGCCATGCGCAAGGCGGTGGACGCCGCCCTCCGGTTCGGGGCCCGGGGGATCAAGGTGCGGGTCTCCGGCCGGCTGAACGGGGCGGAGATCGCCCGCTCCGAGTGGTACCTCCACGGCCAGCTCCCCCTCCACACCCTCCGGGCCGACGTGGACTACGGCTTCTCCGAGGCCCGGACCGCCTTCGGCCAGATCGGGGTCAAGACCTGGATCTACAAGGGCGAGAGCGACGCCCCCCGGTCGGGCCGGTCGCTGTAGCGAGGACAGACTCCGATGTTGATGCCCAAGAAGGTCAAGTTCCGGAAGCAGCAGCGGGGCCGCATGAAGGGCAAGGCCTGGACGGGGAGCGCGGTCTCCTTCGGGGACTACGGCCTGAAGGCGATGGAGTGCGGCTGGGTGAGCCAGCGGGAGATCGAGGCCGGCCGCATCGCGATCACCCGGTTCATCAAGCGGAGCGGCCGGATCTGGATCCGGATGTTCCCCGACAAGCCCATCACCAAGAAGCCCCAGGAGACCCGGATGGGGAAGGGGAAGGGCGCGCCCGAGTCCTGGGTGATGGTGGTCAAGCCGGGCCGCATCCTTTACGAGATGGAGGGGGTGCCGGAAGCGGACGCCCGGGAGGCCCTCCGGCTGGCCGCCCACAAGCTGTCGGTGAGGACGAAGTTCGTCACCCGCGCGGAGGCCCAGTAGCCGCCATGAAGCCCGAGAAGATCAGGGAGCTGAGCGTGGAGGACCTCGAGGGGAAGGAGAAGGAGCTGCAGGAGCAGCTCTTCAAGCTCCGGTTCCAGAAGTCCATCGGCCAGCTCGACAACGCCTTGAAGCTCCGGGAGACCCGCCGCGACATCGCCCGGGTCAAGACCATCCTCAGAGAGAAGCAGGTGGCGCGATGACGGACAAGACGAGCGGGACGGCCCGGGGCCGCCGCCAGGAGCGGATCGGGGTGGTTGTGAAGGCGAAGATGCAGAAGACGGTGGTGGTGGCCGTCGAGCGCCTCGTCCGCCACGACGTCTACCGCAAGACGATCAAGCGGACCTCGACCTTCATGGCCCACGACGACACGGGGGCCAAGCGGGGGGACAAGGTGCGCATCGTGGAGACCCGGCCCCTCTCGAAGAACAAGCGCTGGCGCGTGGCCGAGATCCTGGGCCGGGCGGCGGTGGCCGAGGAGACCCTCGCCGACGGGGCCTCCGCCTAGGGAGCCGAGGAGGACACCATGATCCAGATGCGAACGATCCTCGAGGTTGCCGACAACTCCGGAGCCCGGCGGATCTCCTGCATCCTTCCCCTCGGGGGCTCCACCGGACGCTACGCGGGCCTCGGCGACGTGATCACCGCCAACGTGAAGGAGTCGGCCCCCGACGCTCCCGACCCCGTCCGCAAGGGCAAGGTCGTCAAGGCGGTCATCGTCCGCTGCCGCAAGGAGCAGCGCCGCCGGGACGGCTCCTACATCCGGTTCGACCAGAACGCGGCCGTGCTCATCAACGACGCGGGGGAGCCGGTGGGGACCCGGGTGTTCGGCCCGGTGGCCCGCGAGTTGCGCGACAAGAAGTTCATGAAGATCGTCTCCCTCGCCCCGGAGGTGCTGTAGCGATGCGGGCGGGTGGCGAGGGGGGATCCCGGGCTGGTCGGGCCGCAGCGTTCCCCTCCCCCTACGTGGGCGATGCATCGGAACGCAGTGCCGCTGTCTGGCCAGAACCCGCTCCGACGCGTTCCGATGCGTCGGGGAGGGATAGGGTGGGGGGTCGATGAGCAACAAGATCCGGCTGAAGAAGAACGACCTCGTCGAGGTCACTGCCGGCAAGGACGCGGGGAAGCGGGGACGCATCCTCAAGGTCTTTCGCGACAAGGGGCGGGTCATCGTGCAGGGGGTGGGCTTCATCAAGCGGCACACCCGGCCGAACCCCCAGCGCAACATCAAGGGCGGGATCGCGGAGCGGGAGGCCCCGATCCACGTGTCGAACGTGATGATCGTCTCCCCCGACGACGACAAGCGGACCCGGATCGGCTCGAAGGTCCTCGGGGACGGCCGCAAGGTCCGGGTGGGCCGCCGCAGCGGCGAGGTCTTGGACAAGTAGCCATGGAAGCGCGAATCAAGTCGACGTACGTCAAGGAGATCGTCCCCCGCCTCATGAAGGAGCGGAGCTACCCGAACGTGATGGCGGTGCCCCGCCTGAGGATGGTGGTGATCAACATGGGGGTCGGGGAGGCCACCCAGAACATCAAGCTCCTCGACGTGGCCATGGAGGAGCTCGGCCGCATCGCCGGCCAGAAGCCGGCGATGCGCCGCGCGCGGAAATCGGTGGCCGCGTTCCGCCTGCGCCAGGGGATGCCGATCGCAGCCACCGTCACCCTGCGCGGGCAGCGGATGTACGAGTTCTGCGACCGGCTCTTCAACGTGGCCCTCCCCCGCGTCCGGGACTTCCGCGGGCTCCCCACGAGCGCGTTCGACGGGCGCGGCAACTACACCCTGGGCCTCCGGGACCAGATCATCTTCCCCGAGATCGACTACGCCAAGGTGGACAAGCTCCGGGGAATGAACGTGACCTTCGTGACGACGGCCCGGACGGACGAGGAGTCCAAGCTCCTCCTCGCCTACCTCGGGATGCCGTTCCGGAACCAGTGAGGAGGAGAGGGTAGTGGCCAAGCTGTCACTCATCGCCAAGGCCAACCGCAAGCCGAAGTTCTCCGTGCGCAAGTACAACCGCTGCCGCCAGTGCGGACGTCCCCGCGCATTCCTGCGGAAGTTCGAGATGTGCCGCATCTGCTTCCGCAAGCTGGCGCTCGCGGGGGACGTCCCCGGCGTGATCAAGGCGAGCTGGTAGGCGAGGCGAGAGGTAAACCAGATGAACATGACCGATCCCATCGCGGACATGATCACCCGGATCCGGAACGGGGTCCGGGCCCGGCTGCCCCGGGTGGACGTCCCCCAGTCCAGGCTGAAGGTCGAGATCGCCCGGATCCTGAAGGACGAGGGGTACATCGCGAACTTCCGGACGGTCGAGGACGGCCTGCAGGGCGTGATCCGCGTCTTCCTCAAGTACGGCCCGGGCATGGAGCGGGTGATCACCGACCTCCAGCGGGTGAGCCGCCCCGGCTGCCGGATCTACTGCGGCAAGGACCAGATCCCGCGGGTGTACGGCGGTCTCGGCATCAACATCCTCTCCACCTCCCGCGGCGTCATGACCGGCCGCGCGGCGGCCCGGGAGGGGGTGGGGGGCGAGATCCTCTGCAACGTCTGGTAAGGAGCTAGCGACCCATGTCTCGCGTCGGACGCAAGGTCATCGCCCTCCCTCCGGGGGTCAAGGTGTCGATTGGCGACACCACCCTCGAGGTCCAGGGGCCGAAGGGCAAGCTCAGCACCCCCGTCCCCCCCGGGATCCGCTTCGTGCTCGACGGGCCGGAGCTGACCTGCCAGCGCTCGAGCGACGAGCGCCAGCAGCGGGCCTTCCACGGCCTCGCCCGGGCCCTCGCCTGGAACGCGATCCGGGGGGTCACCGAGGGCTTCACCCGGGAGCTCGACATCGTGGGGGTCGGCTACCGGGCCCAGGTCGAGGGAAGCAAGGTCGTCTTCTCCCTCGGCTTCTCCCACCCGGTGGAATACCGGATCCCCGAAGGGATCAAGATCGCGGTGGACAAGCAGACCCGGGTCGCCGTCTCCGGCATCGACCGGCAGAAGGTCGGGCAGGTGGCCGCGGAGATCCGCGGCCTCCGGCGGCCCGACCCGTACAAGCAGAAGGGGATCCGCTACGTCGGCGAGGTGCTGAAGAAGAAGGCGGGCAAGGCCGGGGCGACCGGAGGGGCGAAGTAGGCGCGCGGGAACGCCGGGGGCCACGAGTCGCCCCCGGGAACGCCCGTCGAGGTGAGCGATGAAGGTGAAGACCAGGGAAGACATCCGGAAGCGGCTGCACCGGCGGATCCGGAAGAAGCTGTCGGGGACTCCCGCGCGGCCGCGGCTCGCGGTCTTCCGCAGCCAGGGGCACATCTACGCCCAGGTCATCGACGACGAGGTCGGACGGACTCTCTGCGCCGCCTCCTCCCTGGACAAGGACCTCCGGGCGAAGGAGAAGCGCGGGAGCAACGTGGCGGCGGCCCGGGCGGTGGGGACCCTCATCGCGGGCCGGGCCCGGGAGAAGGGGGTCGAGGCGGTGGTCTTCGACCGGGGCGGATTCCTCTACCACGGCCGGATCAAGGCCCTGGCCGACGCGGCCCGCGAGGGCGGGCTCAAGTTCTGACGGCGTTCGGCGCAGACGCGCAGGGGACGGAGTGACGCAGGGATGAGAGAGACCAGATGAAGAGCCCAATCGAGAAGATCGACGTCGGCAGCCTCGAGCTGAAGGACCAGGTCGTCTCCATCAACCGCGTCACCAAGGTCGTGAAGGGGGGCAAGAACCTCTCCTTCAGCGCGCTCGTCGTGGTCGGGGACGGCGGGGGGCACGTGGGCTACGGGATGGGCAAGGCCCGCGAGGTCAGCTCCGCCATCAAGAAGGGCGTGGAGGCGGCCAAGAAGAACGTGGTGAAGGTGCCGATCACCGAGAAGGGGGCCACCATCCCCCACGGGGTCACCGGCCGCTACGGATCGGGGACGGTGATGCTCAAGCCGGCCTCGGAGGGGACGGGGGTCATCGCGGGCGGGGCGGTGCGGGCGGTCATCACCGCGGCGGGGATCCAGAACATCCTGACCAAGAGCCTCGGCTCCACCACCGCCCACAACGTGGTCAAGGCGACCCTGGACGCCCTGCTTCGGCTCAAGCAGCCCGAGCGGGTGGCCCGCCTGCGGGGCAAGTCGGTCGCCGAGATCCTCGGGATCGAGGAGAAGAAGGCCGAGGCGGCCCCTCCCGCGGAGGACGCCTCCGCGCCGGTGGCCCCCGCCCAGGCCTGAGGGAGCCGAGCGATGGCAAAGGCGAAGACGGCCAAGGCGGGGGGGACGGTCAGGATCCGGATGATCGGCAGCGTCATCGGCTGTCCCGACGACCAGCGGGCCACCGTGCGCGGGCTGGGGCTGCGGCGGCTCCACCAGGTGGTCGAGCGCGAGGACACCCCGATGGTGCGGGGGATGATCCGCAAGGTCCCCCACCTCGTCGCGGTGGTCGGGTAAGGAAGGAAGGAACGTGGGACTCGAGAATCTCAAGCCGGCCCGGGGAAGCACGCGGCCACGCAAGCGGGTGGGCCGAGGGCCGGGGAGCGGGCTCGGCAAGACGTCGGGACGGGGGGAGAAGGGCCAGAAGAGCCGGAGCGGGTTCGCGCGCAAGCCCGGCTTCGAGGGCGGCCAGATGCCCCTCCACCGCCGCGTCCCCAAGCGCGGCTTCAGCAACGCGCGCTTCCGGAAGGAGTACGCCGAGGTGAACCTCGGCCGTCTCGAGGTCTTCGAGGCGGGGGCGATCGTCACCCCCGAGGTGCTCCTGAAGCGGGGACTGATCAAGAAGGTCAGGGACGGGGTGAAGATCCTGGCCAACGGGGAGCTGACCAAGAGCCTGACCGTCCGGGCCCACCGGTTCAGCGCGAAGGCCCAGGAGAGGATCGCCGGCCTCGGCGGCAAGGCCGAGGTCCTGGAGAGGTAGGGCGCCCGGCGGGGACGCCCGAGAGTCAGAGGCGAGAGAGCAATGCTGCAGAGCATCCGCAACATCTGGGAGATCCCGGACCTGCGCAAGCGGGTCCTGTTCACCCTCGGCCTGCTCGCGATCTACCGGATGGGGAACCACATCCCCACCCCGGGGATGAACACCGAGGCCCTCGTCGACTTCTTCGAGCAGAACAAGGGGAACTGGTTCGGCCTGGTGGACATGTTCTCCGGGGGGAACCTGGCCAAGGTCACGGTCTTCGCCCTCGGGATCATGCCCTACATCTCGTCCTCGATCATCCTCCAGCTCCTGACCGTGGTCTGGCCCTACCTGGAGAAGCTCTCCAAGGAGGGCGAGCTCGGGAAGCGCAAGATCACCCAGTACACCCGCTACGGGACCGTGTTCCTCTCGATCATCCAGTCCATGGGGATCGCGGTGTACCTGGAGCGGATGACCCTCACCAACGACTTCGCGATCGTGGAGAATCCCGGCTGGCCCTTCCGGCTCATGACCGTGCTCACCCTCACCACCGGCACCGCCTTCATCATGTGGCTGGGGGAGCAGATCACCGAGCGCGGGATCGGCAACGGGATGAGCCTCATCATCTTCGCGGGGATCGTGGTGGGCTTCCCCAAGGGGCTGATCGACACCTTCGACATGATCCAGCGAGGGGAGCTGAGCCTGTTCGCGGCCCTGATCCTGACCGCGGCGATGGTCGTGGTCACCGGGGCGATCGTGTTCATGGAGCGCGGGCAGCGGCGGATCCCCGTGCAGTACGCGAAGCGGGTGGTGGGCCGGCGGATGTACGGCGGCCAGACCACCCACCTGCCCCTGCGGGTGAACACGAGCGGGGTCATCCCCGTGATCTTCGCCTCGTCCCTCATCGCGTTCCCCCAGACGATCGCCTCCTTCTTCCAGGCCAACAACCCCTGGATGCAGGCGGTCTCCGAGCAGCTCACCTGGGGGATGCCCCTCTACAACCTCCTCTACGTCACCTTCATCATCTTCTTCTGCTACTTCTACACGGCGATCGTCTTCAACCCCGACGACGTGGCGGAGAACATGCGCAAGTACGGGGGCTTCATCCCCGGGATCCGGCCGGGCAAGCGGACCGCGGAGTACCTCGACCACGTGCTCGGCCGCATCACCTTCGGGGGGGCGATCTACCTGGCTCTCGTGGCCATCCTCCCCGAGTTCCTCATCAGCGGGTTCAAGGTGGCGCCCATCCCCGTGATCGGGCCCTCCCTCGACATGTTCCTGACCGACAACAACCTGGGCTGGATCACCGAGGGCCTCCATCTCAGCTTCTACTTCGGGGGGACCTCGCTGCTGATCGTGGTGGGCGTGGCGATGGACACGGTGGCCCAGATCGAGGCCCAGCTCATCATGCGGCACTACGACGGCTTCAGCGGCAAGGGAGGGCGAAGGGTCCGTGGCCGCCGCTAGGGTGCAGGAGGGACGGGCCCCCAAGGCCCGGGTGATCTTCCTCGGCCCCCCGGGGGCGGGGAAGGGGACGCAGGCCGCGCGGCTCGCCGACTACCTGCGCATCCCGCGCATCTCGACCGGGGACATGCTGCGGGAGAACATCGCGAACGGGACCCCCCTGGGCCAGGCGGCCGCCCCCTACATGGAGAAGGGCGGCCTCGTGCCGGACGACCTCCTCATCGAGATGATCCGCGCCCGGATCTCCGAGCCGGACTGCGCCCACGGGTACATCCTCGACGGCTTCCCCCGGACCCTCCCCCAGGCGGAGGGCCTGGAGGCCATGGCGGGGAAGACCTCGAAGGTCGTGGTCTTCGACATGGAGGTGCCGCGGGACGAGCTGCTCCGGCGGCTGTCGGGGCGGGGGCGGGACGACGACAAGGCGGAGGCGGTGAGGAAGCGCCTCGAGGAGTACGACGCGCGCACCACGCCCCTGGTCTCCTACTACCAGGACCGCTCGCGCTTCCACCGGATCGACGGCTTCCGCCCGATGGAAGCGGTGTTCGCCGACCTCAGGTCGCACCTCGAGGAGCCGGCGTGAGCGTCCAGAAGTCCTGGTCGGAGATGGAGAAGATGGCCCGGGCCTGCCGGATCGTCCTCGACACCCTCGACGTGCTCGAGCAGGCCGCCCGGCCCGGGGTGACGACGAAGGAGCTGGACCGGATCGCCCGGGAGCGGATCCAGCGGGCGGGGGCCCGGCCGGCCTTCCTCGGCTACCGGGGCTTTCCCGCGAGCCTGTGCGTGTCGGTCAACGAGGAGATCGTGCACGGCATCCCCGGTCCCCGCAAGCTGAGGGAGGGCGACATCGTCGGCCTCGACCTCGGCTGCGTGGTGGACGGCTTCTACGGCGACTCCGCCCGCACGGTGGCGGTGGGCCGGATCAGCGAGGAGGCGCGCCGCCTGATGAGGGTGACCGAGGAGGCGCTCCACGCCGCCATCGAGGTCTGCCGGCCGGGCAAGCGGGTGGGAGACGTGGGCTGGGCCGTGCAGAGCCACGCCGAGGGGAACGGATACACGGTGGTGAAGGAGTTCGTGGGGCACGGGATCGGCACGAAGCTCCACGAGGAGCCCCAGGTGCCCAACTACGGCCCCCCGGGACGGCGGGAGCGGCTGGTGCCGGGGATGACCCTCGCGATCGAGCCGATGGTGAACGCGGGAGGGGCCGAGGTCGAGATGCTCGAGGACGGGTGGACGGCGGTGACCCGGGACGGGCGGCTCTCCGCCCACTTCGAGCTCTCGGTGGCGGTCACCCCCTTCGGGCCCTGGATCCTCTCCGAGCCGTATCCCTACGCGGGAGAGCGCGAGGCGGAGGCGCGGCATGCCTGAAGCCCCCGCGCGGGACGTGCTGGAGGCCCCGGGGACCGTGCGGGAGCAGCTGCCGAACGCGCTGTACCGGGTGGCCCTCGAGGGGGGACGCCCCGGGGAGGTCCTCGCCCACGTGGCCGGGGACTCGGCGCTCCTCCGGCTCCGCCCGGGGGACGCGGTCGTGGTCGAGCTGAAGCCCTACGACCCGGGCCGCGGCCGGATCGTGCGGCGGCGGGACTAGGCCGTGAGGACACGGAGAGACCGAGACACCGAGGAACGGAAGGACGCCGGGAAGAGCTCGAGGTTAGGCAAGTGAAAGTCAGGTCGTCGGTCAAGAAGATCTGCGTGAAGTGCAAGATCGTGCGGAGGGCGGGGGTCGTGTACGTCATCTGCGCAAACCAGAAGCACAAGCAGAGGCAGGGGTAGAGGTCTATGGCACGCATCTCGGGCGTCGACCTTCCGCGGCAGAAGCGGGTCGAGGTCGCCCTCACGTACATCTACGGCATCGGCTCGACCCGCTCGAACCGGATCCTGGCCAAGGCCGGGATCGACCCCAGCGTGCGGGTGAAGGACCTCTCCGAGGAGGAGGCGAGCCGCATCGCGAAGATCATCGACGGCGAGGGAGGGGTGGAGGGCGACCTCCGCAAGGACATCGCCATGAACGTCAAGCGCCTAATGGAGATCGGCTCCTACCGGGGGATGCGCCACCGGCGCAACCTCCCGGTCCGGGGACAGCGGACCCACACCAACGCCCGCACCCGCAAGGGTCCGCGGCGGGCCATGATCCGCAAGAAGACGTAGGAGAGCGAGAGAGAGATGACCAAAGTCGTCGGCGCGAAGAAGGGGAAGAAGGAGAAGAAGCACGTGGTGCACGGGATCGCCCACGTGCACGCCTCCTTCAACAACACCCACGTGACCATCACCGACCTCGAGGGCAACGTGGTGACCTGGTCCAGCGCGGGCACCCTGGGCTTCAAGGGCTCCCGCAAGGGGACGCCCTTCGCGGCCCAGCAGGCGGCCAGCACCGCGGCCACCGTGGCCAAGGAGAGCGGGCTCCGTTCCCTGGACATTCGCGTCAAGGGGCCGGGGAGCGGGCGCGAGTCGGCGATCCGCGCCCTCCAGGCCGCCGGGGTGGAGATCAAGTCCATCAGGGACGTCACCCCCATCCCCCACAACGGCTGCCGCCCGCCCAAGCGGCGCCGGGTCTAAGGAGACTGCCGTGGCGAGATACATCGGTTCGGTCTGCCGCCTCTGCCGCCGGGAAGGGATGAAGCTCTTCCTGAAGGGCGACCGCTGCTTCACCGAGAAGTGCGCGATCGAGAAGCGGAACTACGCCCCCGGCCAGCACGGAAAGGGGGGGCGGATCAAGAGCAAGCTCCAGGGCTACGGCCTGCAGCTCCGCGAGAAGCAGAAGACCAAGCGCCTCTACGGGATGCTGGAGGGCCAGTTCGCCCTCACGTTCGACCGGGCGAGCCAGGAGAAGGGCGTCGTCGGGGAGACCCTCCTCAGCAAGCTGGAGCGGAGGCTCGACAACGTGGTCTACCGCCTGGGGTTCGGCAGCTCGCGGGCCCAGGCCCGCCAGCTCGTCCGCCACGGCCACGTCCGCATCAACGAAAAGCGGCTCAACATCCCCTCGTTCCAGGTGCGGGTGGGGGACGTGGTGGGCCTCGCCCCCCGGGCGGCGAAGAACGCCCTCGTGGCGGCGTCGGTGGAGGCGGTGAAGGGGCGCGGGGTGCCCAAGTGGCTGGAGCTGGACTCCGCGGGCATGAAGGGGAAGGTCCTGTCGCTGCCCGCCCGGGACGACGTGAACTTCCCGATCCAGGAGCAGCTGATCGTGGAGCTGTACTCGAAGTAGGGATGGCCCCGCGGCCTCCGGGAAGCCGCGGGGAGTCCCTGGAATCGCAGTTCTAGTTCTCGTCGGGTCGGATCGGGAATCGGCCGGCGATAGCCTGGGAGTACTGGCAAGATGCTGTGGAAAGGGTTCCAGAAGCCGAAGCGCCTCGAGGTCGACCGGGACACGGCGACCGACAACTACGGCCGCTTCACCGCCCAGCCCTTCGAGAGGGGCTTCGCGACCACGGTGGGCAACGCCCTCCGGAGGGTGCTGCTGTCGAGCATCGAAGGGGCGGCGATCACCGCGGTGCGGGTGGAGGGCGTCCTCCACGAGTTCTCCCCGATCCCGGGGGCGATGGAGGACACCACCGACCTCATCCTCAACCTCAAGCGCATCCCCCTGAAGATGCACGTCGAGCACCCGAAGACCCTCATCCTGAAGACCTCCGAGCCGGGGGAGGTGCGGGCCCGCCACATCACCCCCGACCCCGACGTGGAGGTGCTCGAGCCCGAGGCCTACGTGGCCACCCTCGGCCAGGGCTCGACCCTCTCGGTCGAGATGCGGGTCAAGCAGGGAAGGGGATACGTCTCCGCCGACAAGAACTTCGACGACGACCTCTCGATCGGCTGGATCCCCCTCGACTCCGTCCACTCGCCGATCAAGAAGGTGAACTACTTCGTGGAGGCGGCCCGGGTGGGCCAGGCCACCGACTACGAGAAGCTCACCCTCGAGGTCTGGGCCAACGGGGCGGTGAGCCCCCGCGACGCGGTCGGCCTCGCGGCCAAGCTCATGCGGGAGCACCTCTCGATCTTCGTCAACCTCGAGGACGACGAGGACGAGACCGAGGGTCCGGTGGCGGAGATCTCCGAGCAGGACCGCGAGGTCTGGTCGGAGAAGCTCGCCAAGAGCGTGGACGAGATGGAGCTGTCCGTCCGGTCCTACAACTGCCTCAAGAACGCCAACATCCGGACGATCGGCGAGCTCGTGCAGAAGACCGAGGCCGAGATGCTGAAGACGAAGAACTTCGGCCGCAAGTCGCTCAACGAGATCAAGGAGATCCTGCAGGGCATGGGGCTATCCCTGGGGATGAAGATCGACAACTGGCCGGCGCCCCAGGGCGACCGCTAGGAGGAGCGCCTCCCGGGCGCGCGGTCCGCGCCCGGAGGACTCCACGAGGGACGACTCGACATGAGACACCGCGTCGCACACAGGAAGCTCGGGCGGGAGACTCCCCACCGGATGGCCCTCCTTCGCAACCTCGCCTCCGCGCTGTTCGAGCGGGAGCGGATCCGGACCACCCTGCCCAAGGCGAAGGAGCTGCGGCCCTTCGCGGAGCGGCTCATCACCCTGGCCAAGCGCGAGGACGGTCGGCTCCACGCCCGGCGGCTCGTCCTCCGTGACATCCACGACGCCGCCGTCGTGAAGAAGCTGTTCGACAACCTGGGGACGCGCTTCGCCGGCCGCGCGGGAGGGTACACGCGGATACTCCGCCTGGGGCCCCGCCGGGGCGACGGGGCCGAGATGGCGATCGTCGAGCTGCTCGGCTCCGAGTACAAGCCGAAGGCCAAGGAAGAGAAGGGCAAGAAGGCCAAGGCCGCCGCGAAGCCGAAGGAAGAGCCGGCCAAGGCCCGGGGCAAGGGCAAGAAGGACAGCGCGGAGGGGACGGCCTCCGAGTAGCCCGCCGGGGTGGCCGAGAGGCGGGGGGCCGGCCGTCATCGGCCCTCGGGAACGACCCGGCCTTCAGGGAGCGGAAGGGGGCGCCGGGGCCTGGGTCGTCTGGGCCGGAGGCTCCGCCGGGGGGGCGGTGGCCTGGGGGCGCACGACCGCGCTGGCCCGGTCCCCGTCGTACGTGAAGACCGCCACCAGGAAGAGCCGCTCTGCCTGCGTCCGGCGGAACTGCCAGGACGCCACCGCCTGCTCGGCCGCCGGCTTCAGGAGGTCGGGCCCGCTGACCCTCTGGACGAGGGCCGTCCCGCCCGACCCGACCGAGAACTCCACCTCCACCGTCCCGCTCGCTCCGGCCATCCGCGCGAACGGAGGGGGGACCGGCCGGCGTCCCCGGGCGAGGTCCGGCACGCCGGGCTCGAGGAGCACGTCGCGGAGGGCCGAGGTGCCGTTCTCCGGCTCGCGGTGGGGAGCGGCGGGAGGGGGAGCGGTGATGACCTCGACGGGGGGAGGAGCGGTCCCCGGGGAAGCGGCGGGGGCGGCCGCGGAGGGCGCCGATCCGGCGGCGGGGGGCTCCGGGGCGCCCGCGGGAGCCGGGGGGACGGTCGGGGTCGCCTGGGGAGCCGGGCCCTCAAGGGGAGCGTCGGCGGCCGGGGGACTCGACGGGGCGCTCGTTTCGGGCGCGGGCTCTCCGGAGGCTGGAGCGGGGGCCGGCCCGGCGGGCGCGGGGGCAGGGGGCGCCTCCTCGCCGGAGGCGGGCGCCGCCGGCGAAGGGGCTGGCGGGGTGCTCGGCTCCGCAGCGGCCGGGGGGGCGGTCTCGGCGGGGGCGGGTGGGACCTCCGCCGCCCCGGGGGTCGCCGGCGCCGGCCCGGCCGGCGGCGGGGCGGCGACCGGCTCGACCGGCTCCAGGCTCGCCACGGTCTCGCTCCGCCGCAGGCCGTCCAGCCGCAGGACCACCCGGGGCGGGTCTTTCCGCTCGCCGGGGACGAACTCGGCCCGCACCCGGAACGACACCGTGACCTCCGGCGGCTCGGCCGCGAAGCGCCAGGTGCGGAGGGCGACGAGCAGGGCGTTGGCCCAGGGTGGCTCGCCTTCCACTACCTGGGCCTCGGCCACCCGCCCGTCCGCGTCGAGGGTCACCTCGGCGACCACGGTGACCCGGTGCCTCGTCTCCTCGGGGAACGGCGGGTTCACCCCCTGCCTCAGCTCGGGGACCCCCGGCTGGCGATCCATCTCCGGCAGCTTCATCGCGAACGTGATCGGCACGGTGAGGCGCACGCTCACCGGCTTGCCGTCGACCTTCGTGCGCTCGTAGGCCCACTGCTCGGCCGCCTCCACCGCGGCCTCGTCGAGGCCGGGGATGCTCCGGATGACCTTGACGTCGGCGACCTTCCCCTCCCGGTCGATCACGAGCTCGAGGATCACGATCCCGCGGATCCCCTGGGCCTGCGCCTCGGCCGGGTACTCGGGGGCGACCGTCCGGGTGCGCTTGGGCACGGGGACGCCGCCGCTACCCGCGGTGACGGGCTCGTCGGCGTCCTGGGCCCGCGGGGTGGCCGCCAGGAAGAGGGCGGCGGCGAGGAGGAGGGCCGGTCTCTTCATCGTTCCAGTCTACTCCTCTTCCGGCGCCTCGCCCCTCTCGGCCCGCGCCTGGGCCACGATCTTCTCCTGCAGGTGCGCGGGCACCTCGTCGTAGTGGCTCAACTCCATGTGATAGGAGCCGCGGGCTCCCGTCATCGAGGTGAGGTCGGCGTCGAAGGACAGCATCTCGGAGAGGGGGACCTCGGCCCGGATCACCTGCAGGCTGCCCTGGGGCTCCATCCCCTGGGGCCGGCCCCGCCGGCTCGAGAGATCGCCCATCACCGGGCCCGCGTACTCGTCGGGCACCGCGATCGCGACCTTCATGATCGGCTCGAGGAGGGTGGGGCGGCACTTGGCCACCGCGTCCTTGTAGGCGAGGGACCCCGCGATCTTGAACGACAGCTCCGAGGAGTCCACGTCGTGGTACTGGCCGTCGTAGAGCTCCGCCTCGAAGTCCACCATGGGATAGCCGGCCACGAAGCCGCGCTTCCGCGCCTCCTGGATCCCCTTCTCCACCGCGGGGATGAAGTTGCGGGGGATGGAGCCCCCGAAGATGTTGTCGACGAAGCTGAAGTCGGCCCCCCGCGCGAGGGGCTTCATCCTGATCCGGCAGTCCCCGAACTGGCCGTGGCCGCCCGTCTGCTTCTTGTGGCGGCCGTGGCCCTCGGCCGAGCCCTTGATCGTCTCCCGGTAGGGGATCTTGGGCTTCCTCAGGTTGACCTCGACCTTGTACCGCTTCCGGAGCTTGCCGACCACCACCTCCACGTGGAGCTGCCCCATCCCCGAGAGCAGCATCTCGTGGGTCTGCTCGTCCCGCGACACCCGGATGACGGGATCCTCCTCCATGACCCGATGGAGGGCGATCGAGATCTTGTCCTCGTCCCCCCGCGTCTTGGGCTCGATCGCGAAGGTGGTGGCGGGCTCCGGGAAGACGATGGGCGGGTAGACGATCGGGCTCGCCTTGTCCGCGAGGGTGTCCCCGGTGAGGGTCTCCTTGAGCTTGGCCACCCCCCCGAAGTCCCCCGCCTGGATCTCGGGGACCGCGGTCTGGTTCTTCCCCTCGAGGAGGAACAGGGAGCCCACGCGCTCGGCCGCGTCCCGGCCCGCGTTGTGGACCTGGGAGTCGGCCTTGAGCGTCCCCGAGTAGACGCGGAGGAGCGACAGCCGCCCGGCGTGGGGATCCGCTACCGTCTTGAAGACGAAGGCGGACAAGGGGGCGTCGGCGGCGGGCGGCCGCGAGGCCGCCTGTCGCTGGACCGGATCCTCTCCCTTCACCTCGCCGCGGTCGGCCGGCGAGGGGAGGAGGTCCACCACGTCGTCGAGGATCGGCTGGATCCCCACGTTGCGCAGGGCGGAGGCCGGGAAGACCGGGAAGATCTTCCCGGCGAGGACGGCCTGGCGGAGGCCCTTCACGAGGTCCTCCCGGGGGAGGGTCCCCTTCTCGAAGAACTCCTCCATCAGCTCCTCGTTGCTCTCCGCCACCATCTCCACCAGGCGCTCGCGCCGGCTCTTCTCCGCCTCCCGGTACTCCGCGGGGACCTCGACCGCTTCGTACTTCCCGCTCTGGTCGTCCCGGTAGACGTCGGCCTTCTCGGTGAGGAGGTCGGTGACCCCCACGAAGCCCTTCTCCTCCCCCAGGGGGATCACCAGGGGCACCGCCCCCCGGCCGAAGGCCTTCTCGAGGGAATCCAGGGTGCGCTGGAAGGAGGCGCGCTCCCGGTCCATCCGGTTGACCACGATGACGCGGGGGAGGCCGTACTCCTCGGCGTATCCCCACACCTTCTCGGTCTGCACCTCCACCCCCGAGACGGCGTCCACCACGACCACCGCGGCATCGGCCACCCGGAGGGCGGAGCGGGCCTCGGAGAGGAAGTTGGCGTATCCGGGGGCGTCGAGGACGTTGATCTTGGTCTTCCGCCACTCCCCGAAGGCGAGGGCGGTCTGGAGGCTGATCTGGCGCTCGATCTCGTCGGGGTCGAAGTCGGTGACGGTCGTGCCGTCTTCCACGCGCCCGAGCCGGTTCACCGCCCCCATGTCGAACAGCATGGCCGAGGCCAGCGAGGTCTTGCCGCAGCCGCCGTGACCCACGAGCGCGATGTTCCGTATGTTGGGCGCGTCGTAGACCTTCATGGGATGCCTCCTCTCTGGCGGAAAGGGCGGCCCGGGACCGGGCCCTGACTTGGCCGGATCATACACCGCGCGACCGCGGGCGGGGCGGCGCGTGGCCGGGGCCCCGCCCCGGCCCGGGACTATAATGACCTCGATCGTGGTGCCGCCCGGTCCTCCCCTCGTCGTCGCCTTCGACGCGTCCGCGGTGAGCGGGGCGGTGTTCTCCCGGGGCCTCCTCCGCGCTCGCCTGCGGGCCTTCGCCCGGGTCGAGCTCCCCCGGGGCGCCCTCGTCCCCACCCCCACCGGGCCCAGCCTCCCGTCGCCCGGGGAGGTGGCCGACGCCCTCCTCGCCCTCCGTGAGCGCCTCGGGCCGGGGGCGGCGCGGGCGACCCTCCTCCTCCCCGACGGAGTGGGCCGCTTCGGGCTGTTCGAGGCCCCGTCCGGGACGGACCTGCGGGAGTTCGTCCGCTTTCGCCTCGCCCCGTCGCTCCCCTACCCTCCCGCGGAGGCGGTGGTCGACGCCCTCCGGGTGGGCCGCGGGCGGGTGCTCGGAGCGGCCGTGCGGCGGAGCGTGGTCGCGGAGTACGAGCAGGCCGCGAAGGCCGCCGGGTTCGAGCAGGAGCGGGTGGACCTCGCGCCGCTCGTCGCCCTCACGGGGCTGCTCCGTCGAGGGACGGGCGTCCACGTGATCCTCGGGGACGCGGCGTCGTCCCTCGCCGCCTTCGACGGGCCCCGGCTCGCCGCGTTCCGCAGCCGCCGGCGCGACCCCGGGCCCGGGGAGGCCGGGCGGCTCCGCGAGGAGGCCCGGCGCACCCTCCGGCTCGCCGGGACTCCCGACGGGAACGGATTCCCGCTCACGTTCCTCGGTCCGGGGGCGGACGCCCTCGTCGAGGACATCGCGGGCACGGTGCCCGCGCCGCGCGTCGGCCGCGCCCCCTCCCTGCCCGCGGGGGCCGACGCGGCGTGGCTCTCGGGCTTCCTCGGATGAGGGCCCCCGACTTCTCCACCCGTCACCGGGCGACGCGCCGCCCGGGCTGGGAATGGGGGCTCCTCGGGGCGGGCGTGATCGCGGCCGCCCTGTGCCTGGGCGCGCTCCTCACCGCCCGGGCCGAGGAGCGGGGGGTGCGCGCCCGTCTCCTCGAGGTGCGGCGCGAGGCGGAGGGCCTGGAGCGGAGGGCCCGGGCCCTGGAAAGGCGCGGCCGGGAAGGAGTGACCGGCCAGGCCTGGCTCACCGAGGAGGCGCCTCCCGCGCGGGTCCTGGCCCGGCTCGCGGGCCTCCTGCCCGACGACGTCCGCCTCGACGCCCTGAGCCTGGCCTACGGACGGCGCCTCGAGGTGGAGATGCAGGTGGCCGCGCGCAGCCCCCAGGCCTACGACCGGCTCCTGGAGAGGCTCGAGGCTTCCCCCTCCCTCGCGGACCTCGTCCTCGGAGCCGAGGAGCGCGAGGGCGAGGTCCGGACGACGGTCCGGGCCTCCTACGTCCCCGAGGGCCGGCCGCGGTGATCCGGGCGATCGCCGCCGCGCTCCTCCTCGCGGCCGGCCTGGCCTGGCTCGGGCTGGTCGTCCCCGCCCGGAGCGACCGCGCGGCCGCCCAGGACGATTTCGCGCGGGCCCGGGACGAGCGGCAGCGGCTCCGGCGCCGCCTCGCCGCCCTCGAGCGGCGGGCGGGGCCGAGGCGGCCCGCGGCGGGCGGTCCGGTGGCCCAGGGGCCCCCCGACGAGCCGGCGGCCCGGCTCCGCCGGGCGGTCCTCGACGCGGTGGGGCAGTCCGCGGTGTCGAACGTGCGGCTCTCGGTCAGCACCGCCCGGGCCCCGGCCTCGTTGAAGCTCCAGCTCGCCGCCGAGGGCCGCTTCGCCGACCTCGTCCCGCTCACCGGCCGGCTCGTCTCGGGACCGCCCCGCCTCGTCGTCGAGCGGCTGCGGCTCCGGCCGGCCGACGGGCTCGTGCGGGCCGAGCTGGACGGCTTCCAGCTCGCGGGCGAGCCGTGAGGCTGCGCCTGCTCGCCGCCGCCTCCCTCGTGGTCGTGGCCCTCGCCCTGTCGGGACGCTGTCCGGGCCCGGCGGCCGCGCCCCCGGACCCTCGGCCCGCCCCCTCCTCCCTCCCCTCTCCCGAGCCCGAGCCTGCGGTCGCCGAGGAGGATCCGATCGCGCCGTCGCGAGACCCGTTCCGCTACGCGGACGAGCCGGCGCCCACCGTCTCGCCGGAGGT
>Ga0268386_10000680_pt1 | contig 22088 bp, 23 predicted proteins | sample RVTome_15_FD_200260 | JGI IMG/M metagenome (GOLD analysis project Ga0268386, IMG submission 200260) | Soil microbial communities from uranium-contaminated site in the Upper Colorado River Basin, Wyoming, United States - RVT150D86... ...
CTCGACGGGAGGTCCGTGACGACGGAGATCGCGAGCCCGAGCGCGTAACTCGCGAACCCGAGGGCGTAGCCGAGACCGAGCTGCCGGCCAGCCGCGTGTCGATACGTCGCGACCGCCGGCACGATCAGCGTAGTGAATACCAAGTACACGCCGACGAGCTGCACGGACATCGTCACCATCACGGCGAAGATCACGTAGAAGCCGATGCGGCCGAGTCGCTCGCGCCAGCGGAACCAGACCGCGAGTAACACCGCCGTCAGGACAGCCGACCGGATCAGCTGTTCGTTTCCAACCCAGAGAATCTGGCCCGCCAGCAGGTCCTTCAGAAACTCGCCGCCGTGCGGGTTGTTGGCGAGCAGCAGGATCTGCGCCGTGGAAGCCAGCACGAACAGGATGCCGATCAACGCTTCCTGCGCCTCGGGGCGCTTGCGCTCGGTCCAGGTGAGCAGCAGCGAGCCCGCCAGCGCCGCGGCCACGGCGGCGAGCTGTGTCGCCCAGCCCGCCACCTCGTGGCCAAAAGTGTGGGCGGCGATCACGCCTAGCGCGGCGACCTGCGCGATCGCCAGGTCGATGAAAACGATGCCACGCTTCAAGACCTGCTGCCCCAGCGGCACGTGCGACAGGACGACGAGGAGGCCGGCGATCAGCGCCGGCCAGAGGATGCTCAGGTCCGTTGCGAAGTCGTTCATTTGAGTGCCGCATTCAACCGGCTGATGGTGTCGTCGAAGAGACCGAAGAGATCCTTTGCGCCCGGCGTGCCACCGACGGAGAAGGGCAGCGTCACGACTGGAGCATGCACGCGCTCCGACAGCCAGGTCGCGGCCTTCGGATCGTTGTACGCGCTGCGCAGGATCATTCGCGGCGGAGAGGCTGACAGTGTCCGCACAAGATCCGCGAGATAACCGGCACTGGGCGGAATCCCCGGTTTGGGCTCGATGGCCGCAACGAGTTGCATCCCGAGCCAGCGGCACAGATACGTTTCGGCCTTGTGGATCACCACGACCGGCACGCCCTTGAGCGGTGCCGCCGCCGCTCCCCAGCGCGGGATCGCTTCCTGCCACTTCGCCTGGAAGTCCGCGCCACGCGTCTCGTAGTAGCCGGCGTTCGCGGGATCGATCGCACCGAGCCGCGCAGTGAGCGCCTTCGCGACGATCGCAATGTTGCGCGGGTCGAGCTGCACGTGCGGGTTGCCCTGCGGATGGATGTCGCCCATCGCGCGGTCCACGGCCGAGGGCACTTCGATCAACCTGAGCTGCGCTGTCGCCTCGAAATAGCCCGGCGTTCCGGGCTGGACCTTCGGATTGCCTGATTCCTGCAGCAGTACCGGCAACCAGCCGACCTCGAGTTCGGCGCCGTTGGCGACCACCAGGTTGGCATTGCGGGCGCGCGCCACGAGGCTGGGCTTTGCATCGACGCGGTGCACGTCCTGCAGCGCATTGGTGGCGGTGTAGACGTCGACCTTGTCGCCGCCGAGCTCGCTCGCGAGTGCACCCCAGTCGGCGGTGGTTGCGAGAATCCTGACGGCCGCGTGGGCGGAACCTGTGATCGCCAGCGCCGTCATCAGGCAGAGCGTGCGAAAGATATTGATCATGGGTGGATTCCCCTAAAACTTGTGGGCGCCGTGCACGCCCAGCGAGTAGATGTACTGAAGAAAAAATTGCTCGTCGGTGGCCGTATCGCGCGCGTCGTCCCAGGCGAACTGGGCCCGGAGCCGCGAGAACTCACTCGGGCTCCAGTCGAGCATCAACGAGGTGCGGGCGGGCGAAGCCGGCGCGAGCAGGGCGAAGTCCTCCGGCGAAAGCACGCCATCTGTGACCAGGCCGATACGAGGCGTCCCGGAATCGAGCGCGTCATAGCGCGCGCCGACACGCCAGCGCGGCTGAAACTGGTAGACACCCTGCAGGTACCAGCCGTCCTGGCGGCTGCGGTAGTCGCCCGCGAGCGCCGCGCCCGACGCGTCGAATGCAAGCTCACCGTCCTCGGTGCGCCGCATGTACTCGCCCTGCAGCTTGAGAGAGCGACGACGGGTGTCCCCGGGGCGCGTCCACTTGAGCGTCGCATCCGCGATCCAGGTTCGGGACGTCCCGGTAAAGGCGTTCTCGACCGGACTGCCGGCCGCGGCCACGTCCTCGTAGGCCCGATCACGCGCGCGCAGGTCGAGCCACGACAGGCCGGCACGCCAGCTCACGGTCTCCCCGATATCACTGCCGGCGTGCGCGAAGAGTGTCACCCCGTTGAGCCCGTTCGCTTCGCGGCGTGTTCCGGGAAAGGCATCGCCGTTGCCGGATTCCGCGCCGAACTCGAGGAAGAGGTCCGCCGGTGCAAGCCACTTGAGCTGCACGCCGTCCTGCGCACGCTGGCCGCCGAAGAGTGCCTGGTACACGAGCGGCTGATCGACGAAGTCCCAGGCGTGCGCGTGAAACTCGTTCAGATAGCCGAAACCAGAAAAGAAGCGTCCGCCCTTGAGCGTGAAGCCCGAAGGCAGCGCGAGCGTCCGAAAGTAGGCCTCTTCAACCTCGAGCTCGTCCTCCGGGGTCATCGCGAAAGTCACGCTGCCCATGAAGTACGGGTCGATGCTGGCCGACAGCGTCACCTCGGATTCGCCGAGATTGAAGCTGCGGTCGCCCGGGCCGATCTCGTCGCCGGCGGGCAGGAAACCCGCGATCCGGTAGTCGGCCGGATCCTCCGACAGGCTGGCGTAACTACCGCCCAGGATCGCGGACATCGCCGGGTTGAACGCCGTCGCGCTTGATCGCGCCGTCGGTGCCGGCTCGGCCGCGGCCTGCGCGGCGTATGGATCCGCCGCAGGAGCCGCCGGGGCAGCAGCGGCGGTCGACTCGAGCTCGGCGATCCGTGCTTCGAGCGAGGCGATCCGCGATTCGTAGTCTGACTTGAGCTGTTCGAGCTCTGCGCGCAGCGACGCGCCATCGTCGGCTGCGGGCGCAGTTCCGGAATGAAACGCAGCGCCGATCACGGCGACTGCAAGCAGTGCAAAAGACCCTTTCATGAGAGCCTCCACGCAAATGAGGAGCAGCGGGCCGCATTCCGCGGCCGGGGACGGTCAGCGTGCTGCTAGCGGCGTGGAGGGGCGCGGGAATGGAACGCGCGCGGGATGGCCCGGTCGACGAGCGACGCGTCCGCGACGTCGACCAGATAAGCGAGGACGAGCGGGGGCAGCACGGGCATCGTGCCCGGACCACCCGCCATGGAGAAAATCGTCGAGAAGGACAGACACGCATCGCACAGCTGCGAATGCAGACCCGGATGCTGCGGGGGCCCGGCGTGACCGCTCGAATGCAGGAGCGCAGCCGCCTGCGCGAGAAAGAGCGCGAGGCCCAGCGCGAGGCAGGGAAGCAGTCTTGGCGTGCTGCGAGACAAGGCGGCGGCTTCCTGGATTCTCCTTGGATTGTGTGACGAACCGAGCGCCCCGGCAAGCATGCTTGACATAGGTCGGTCATCGCGCATCCTGCTCGCGTCCCGGGAAGGTGCGGTCGCATGCTTCGTTTCCTGGCCGAGCTCAAGCGACGCAAGGTGATCCAGACGGCGGTGCTCTACACCGTCGCGTCCTGGGTGCTCCTTCAGGTCGCCGAGCTGCTGCTCGAGATGCTGGAGGTGCCGCCTTGGGGGCTGAAGCTCGTCTTCGTGCTGCTCCTGATCGGTTTTCCGCTTGCGCTGCTCCTGTCCTGGATTCACCAGGTCACGCCGGAAGGAATCCGGCGCGAAACCGCGGCGCCCCAGGCGCAGCGCGGGCTGCCGCCCGCCGCTGCGTTCTCGGCGCACACCGCAGATGCGCCGCCGCAGGCAACACCGCCGCTGGAGGCCGCGGTCGATGAGCGCTCGATCGCGGTGCTGCCGTTCGCCAACCTGAGCGAAGACAAGTCAAACGAGTACTTTGCGGACGGGCTGTCCGAGGAGCTGCTCAATCTGCTGTCCCGGATGCAGGGCCTGCGCGTCGTTGCGCGCACCTCTTCCTTCTCCTTCAAGGGGCGGGTGGCGAACGCCGCCGAGATCGCACGCGAGCTCAAGGTCGCCTATCTCCTCGAAGGCAGCGTGCGCCGCTCCGGCTCGAGGATACGCATCACCGCGCAGCTCGTCCGCGCGAGCGACAGCTCGCACGTCTGGTCGCAGAGCTTCGACCGCGACCTGAGCGATATCTTCGCGGTGCAGGACGAGATTGCGGCCGCCGTGGCACGCGAGCTCGAGCTCAAGCTGTTCGGCGGCCCCGCGCCGAAGGCACAGCCCACCGATCCGCGCGCGTACGCGCTCTATCTGCAGGGCCGGCATTACTTTTCGCTGTTGTCGGCCACCGGGTTCGAGCAGGCGATTCCCGCGCTCGAAGAAGCGCTGGCGATCGACCCGGAGTTTGCGCCCGCGTGGGGCATCCTGGGCGCGTTGTATTGGGGGCAGGCCAACAACTCGCTCATCCCTTACGAGGAGGGTGCGCGCAAGGCGCGCCTCGCATCGGAGAAGGCGCTGGCGCTCGATCCCGAGCAGGCGGAACCGCTGTCGTTGCTGGGCATGCTGGACGTGATCGAGCACCGCGATGTGGTCACCGGCCTTCAGCGCGTGAGCAGGGCGCTCGCACTCGAACCGCACAATCAGCGCGTGCTGTCACGTGCCGCGAACGTGGCGAGACAGCGCGGACGCACCGAGGAGGGCATCCGTTACGCCGAGCAGGCGCTGCGCGCCGATCCGCTGAGTCCGAACGCACATGCGGTGCTCGGCCTGACCTACTACTACGCGGGCCGTCTCGACGACGCGGAAACGATGCGCCGCAAGCTGCTTGCACTCAGCCCCGGATGGTTGAGCGGCCAGTACTATCTCGGTCGCATCCTGCTCGCCCGCGGCGACGCGCGTGCTGCCCTCGCCGCCATGCGGCAGGAGCCAAGTCCGATGTGGCGCCTGACCGGTCTGGCGCTCGTGCATCATGCGCTAGGACAGCGCGCGGAATCGGACGCAGCGTTCGAGGAGCTCAAGAAGCACGATCCCGTCGGCATCGCCTACCAGCTGGCCGAGATCCATGCCTATCGCGGCGAGACCGATCTCGCGTTCGAGTGGCTCGAACGAGCCGAGGCGACTCACGACAGCGGTCTGACGGACGCGGTCACCAACCCGGTGATGCGCAATCTGCACGCCGACCCGCGCTGGGCGGTGTTCGTGGCACGGCTCAGGTTGGATTGACGTCCGGCGGCGCGGCCGGCAGCTCGAGATCCCCCTTGGATTCGAAGCGCACCGAGCTGAAGGTCGGACCGTGGAGCTTGCCCGTGAGCGAGTAGCTCACCTTGCCGGTCCCCTTGCCCTGCATCATGCCGAGCGCCTGGCGGACCATGCGCATCGCCGAGGTCGTCACCGGCACGCTGATCACGGACTCGCCGAACCGTGGCACGCTGCCGCGCTCGTCGCTTACACCGGTGGCAAAGGTGTTGCCCTGCACGTCGATGTTGAGCGAGACACCGTCGTAGGTGATCGGGACATCGTTCGGATTCTGCACGCGGAGCTTCACCAGTATCCGCAGCTCCATGCCCTGCCCCTGCAGCGGCTCGATGCCCGCCACCGTGACCTGCAGCGGATCGGTGCGCTGCAGAGCCGCGCAGGCGCCGAGCAGGATGGCGGCCACCACGAAAACGGCGCGCCGGAACTGACGTGGGCCTTTCATCCAAACCTCCCGGGGACGGCGGCACGCGACGAATGGACCGGGTGACGGGAATCGAATCCACGTTAGCAGCTTGGGAATCAGAGTGTCCAACACCGTATTGACGGTTTTTGCGCAGGCGGTCTCCTCGGAGCCAGGGAAACTCGGCCATAATCGCGCGGCTGCGGCTTCGCATCGCATCCGGAACAGAGGGTCTATGAGAACGCGGTTGTACCTGCTCATGCAAATCCCGGCGCTGGCGGCCGCGCTTGCGCTGGCCGGCTGCGGCGACCGCGGTCGCGATGGCGACACTCTTCGCATCGGCGCCATCGTCGAGATGACCGGCGACATGCCGGCGGTTGGGGCCTCGTCACGCAATTCTGCCGAGCTGGCGGTCAGCGAGCTCAACGCAGCGGGCGGCATCACCGTCGCCGGCAAGACGTACAGGATCGAGCTGCTGGTCGAGGACAACGCCGCGAAGCCTGACCAGTCCGCCGCGGCAGCCAACAAGCTCATCACCCAGGACGAAGTGCTCGCGATCGTCGGGCCGAACGCGAGCCTGGGCGCCATCCCCGCCTCGGAGATCGCCGAGACCAGCCGGACCCTGCTGATCACGCCCTGGTCGACCAATCCGAAGACGACGCTCGACAACCGTACGGGGCTGCCGAAGAAATACGTGTTCCGCGCCTGCTTCACCGATCCCTTCCAGGGCCAGGTGCTGGCGCGCTTCATCACGGAGAAACTCGGCGCGAAGACCGCGGGAGTGCTCTACGACGTCGCCTCCGAAGCGCCGAAGAGCCAGGCGGAGCTGTTCCGCTCGACGTTCGAGGAACTTGGCGGCAGCGTCGTCGCCTTCGAGACCTACACGACCGGCGACCGCGATTTTTCCGCGCAGCTCACCAAGATCAAGAGCGCCAAACCGGACGTCGTGTTCCTGCCCGCCTACTACAATGACGTCGGCCTGATCGGGCAGCAGGCACGCCGCCAGGGCATCGACCAGCCGCTGGTGGGTTCGGATGCCTGGAGCAGCCCGGAACTGATCAAGCTTTCCGAGGGCGCCGTCGAGGGCGCCTATTTCGCCAACCATTACGCCGCCGACATCGCCACGCCCGCGGCGCAGAAATTCATCTCTGCATATCAACAGGCGTACGGCAATGCCCCGGACGACGTCGCAGCACTGACTTACGACTCCTTCGGGCTGCTGTTCGAGGCGCTGCGTAATGCCGCGGCACCGGAACGCCAGGCGGTGCGCGACGCGATGGCCGCCGTTTCCGGCTACACAGGGGTCACCGGCGACATCCGGTTCACCGCGGGCTCGGGCGACCCGGTCAAGAGCGCGGTGATCATGCAGGTCAAGGGCGACCGCTTCACCTGGGTGATGAACGCGGCTCCCTGATCGGTACCGCTCGCGACCGTGCCGGCCGTGCACTCGAGAGTCCCGCCAGATTGAACCCGGAGACCGCGTACTGGCTGCAGCAGGCGCTCAATGCCCTGCAGCTCGGCAGCATCTACGCCCTGATCGCGCTGGGATACAGCATGGTCTACGGGACGCTGTCCATGATCAATTTCGCCCATGGCGACGTCTTCATGGTGGGCGCATTCCTCTGTTTCCTGGTGGGGACAGCACTCGGCCTGCCTTTTGTCCCGACGTTGCTGCTCTCGATGTGCGGTGCAGCAGTTCTGGGCGTGACGATCGAGCGGCTGGCGTACAAGCCGCTGCGCAATGCGCCCAGGGTGTCCGCCATCATCACGGCCCTGGGCGTCGGCCTCATCCTCGAAAACGTGATGCTGGCATTCTATCCGTATCCCCAGAATGTTCCCAGGCTGCTCGAGAACGTGACCTGGCAACTGGGGGGCGTGTCCATCTCCTCGCTGCAGCTGGTGATCATCGGCCTGTCGGTTGCGCTGATGCTGGTGCTCGACCATGTCGTGCATCGCACCCCGGTCGGCATGGCGATGCGGGCAATTTCCTGGGACAAGTCGTACGTGCCGTTGATGGGTATCTCGGTCAACCTCGTCATCTCGATCACCTTCGCCATCGGCGCGGGGCTCGCGGGGGCGGCCGGCACGATGTACGCGCTGGCCTACCCGGTGATCGATCCCTACATGGGCATCCTGATCGGCTGGAAAGCCTTCATCGCCGCCGTGGTGGGCGGCATCGGCAACGTACGCGGAGCCATGATCGGCGCCTTCATCCTCGGTGCCGTGGAGATCATGGTCGTGGCGCTGCTGCCCTCCACGTACCGCGACCTGGTCGTCTTCAGCCTGCTGCTGGCACTGATCATCGCGCGACCCCACGGCATCCTCGGTCAGCCCAGGGTGCAGAAGATTTGATTCGCGCCGCGCAACGACACCTGCAGCGGCTGGCGGACCAGCCGTGGCTGATGCCGTTACTGCTCGTGAGCGGCATGGTGCTGGCGCTCGCGATTCCCCGATTCAACCTCTACAACAATTACGTCCAGATGCTGCTGATGTACGTCGGCATCAACATCATCCTCGCCACGAGCCTCAACCTGGTGAACGGCTACATGGGCGAGTTCTCGCTCGCGCACGCCGGGTTCATGGCCGTGGGCGCGTACACCTCCGTCCTGCTCACGATGCACGTGCTTCCGCCGGAAACCCTTGCCGCGACCTTTCCGCTGGCGGTGCTGGCCGCAGGCGCGGTCACGTCGCTGATGGGCCTGCTGGTGGCCATACCGTCTTTCAAGGTGCGCGGCGATTACCTCGCCATCATCACGCTGGCATTCCTGATGATCGTCAAGTCGGCGCTGGAGAACATCGACGCCATCGGCGGTCCGCGGGGCATCCCGGGTATCCCGCGCCTGACTTCCGTACCCTGGGTCTTCGCCTGGACGGTGACGCTCGTCTGGCTGATCCGTAATTTCGTTTACTCGCGCTACGGGCGCGGCGTGCAGGCGATCCGCGAGGACGAGATTGCCAGCGACCTGATGAGCGTCGACACACGAAGAGTGAAGATCCTCGCCTTCATGCTGTCGTCATTCTGCGCAGGCGTCGCCGGCGCGCTGTTCGCGCACCTGCTCCAGTTCATCAGCCCCCGGGTGTTCGATATCGTCAAGACCACCGAAGTCCTCATCATGGTCTACCTCGGTGGCATTGCATCCATCGGCGGCTCCATCCTCGGCGCCGCCGTCTACACGCTGCTGCTCGAGATCCTGCGGCCGTCGACCGTGGCGTCGCTGCTGTCATGGCTGCCGGCGGGGCTGTTCGACCCTCTCAACAAGTACGTCATCAGTCACCTCGGCGTGCTGCGCATGATCATCATGCCGCTGCTGCTCGTGCTGGTGATGATCTACTGGCCACGGGGCATCATGGGAAAGCGCGAGTTCCGCATATTCGTTCCGCGCCGGGACAAGGAGGCCCACCGGCAAAAACCCGTCACCGAGGGCATGAGCAATCATGGCGTTGCTGACAGCCCGTAACGTAGCGCACAACTTCGGCGGCCTGCGCGCGATCGACGACTTCAACCTGGAACTGAGCCAGGGCGAGTTGATGGGACTGATCGGCCCGAACGGCGCCGGCAAGACGACGGTGTTCAACCTGATCACCGGCGTCTATCGCGCGAGCGAGGGCAGCATCCGCTTTCGCGACAGGGAACTCGTGGGCCGAACGCCCCACGAGATCACCGCGCTGCGCATTGCCCGCACGTTCCAGAACATCCGCCTGTTCCGCGACCTGTCGGTGCTCGACAACGTGCGGATTGCGCACTATTCCCAGTCACGTTATTCGCCCGTGGAGGCCATGCTCCACGCGGGGCGGTTCCGCCGCGAGGAACAACGCATCATCGGCCATTCGCGGGACCTGCTGGCCATCTTCAAGCTGGAGCATCTGGCCGCGGAGACCGCCAGCAGCCTGCCTTACGGCTACCAGCGGCGGCTCGAGATCGCCCGCGCGCTGGCCACGCGCCCGGAACTGCTGCTGCTGGACGAACCGGCGGCGGGCATGAACCCGGCTGAGATCGACCAGCTCATGGAGTTCATCCTGTGGATTCGCCGCGAGTTCCAGTTGACGGTCCTGCTCATCGAGCACCAGATGAAGCTCGTCATGGGCATCTGCGAGCGCATCAAGGTCCTGGACTTCGGCAAGACCCTGGCCGAGGGTTCACCTGCGGTCGTGAGGAGCGATCCCATGGTCCTGGAAGCCTATCTCGGCGAGAAGGTGGCCGGATGAACGGCGCAGGAGCCGATGCAACCGCAAATTCCGCCGACGGCGCACATCTGGAGGTGCGCGATCTTCGAGTGCACTACGACGGGATCCAGGCCGTGCATGGCGTGAGTTTCAGCGTTCGCCGCGGCGAGATCGTCACCCTGATCGGCGCAAACGGCGCCGGCAAGACGTCGATCCTCCGCGCCGTCTCGGGTCTCATCCCCTGCAGCGGCCGCGTCACCTTCGCCGGCCGTGATCTTCGTGGCGTACCGGCGCACCGGATCGTGGGTTTGGGGATGGCGCATGTCCCCGAGGGACGAGGCATCTTCGGCAACCTGACGGTGCGTGAGAACCTCCGCCTCGCCACCTGGCAACGAGGCGATCGCGAGGCGAGTGCAAGCGACCTGGCTCGGGTCCTCGAGATATTTCCGCGCCTGGGCGAGCGCCTCGATCAGACCAGCGGCACGCTGTCCGGCGGCGAACAGCAGATGCTGGCGGTGGGCCGCGCGCTGATGACTCGTGCGAGCCTGCTGCTGTTGGACGAGCCCTCGATGGGGCTGTCGCCCCGCCTCGTGCGGGAAATCTTCGGCGTCATCGAGGACATCAACCGCGCGGGCACCACCGTCCTCCTGGTCGAACAGAACGCCAATATGGCGCTGCACATCGCCTCGCGGGCATGCGTACTCGAGACCGGTCGCATCATCCTGAGCGGGCCGGCGAAGGAACTGCTCGTCGATCCGCGCGTGAAGGACGCGTACCTGGGCGCCTGACGGGACCCGCGCGGGCCGTGCTGTTGCGGTGCGCGCCGCTGCGGCGGAGGAAACCCGCGCTCGCGACGTCTAACTAACCGATGAACAACAGCGGTCTCCGGACCGCCGACGGCCCAGGGAGGTGTCCGTGAACAGTCCTGCCCCGAGATCCCTCGTTCTCGGTCCCTGCTTCGGCCTCATGCTGGGTGGGATCACGCCGGTCCTGGCCGAGGACGACCGCCGTTGGGACGCTGGCTTTCGACTCAACATCATCGGTGGCACCGGCAAGCCGACCAACGACGTGCTTGGCTTTGGCCTCTGCGGACGATACCGGTTAAACGACCGCTGGGCGCTCGGGCTCGGAGTCGACGTTTCCGATGAGTTCGACATCGAGCGGACGCCGGAACTGGTCGGCCTCGTGCAGGATCCCGACGCGCCCGTGGTGGACAGCAAGGGATCGTCGGAGGGTCTGAACGCCTGGGTCGAGCGCCGCTACGGCGGCGACGATCGGCGCCTGCAGTGGTTCTGGACCGCGGGGGTGGGCGTCAACTCCGTCGACGTGGAAGACCAGGCCGGTCCGCTCGCGGGGGGCGGCACCTTCGACGTGGCGATCGACGCCGGCACCGAGCTGGTGGCGTCGGCGAGCCTGGGTCTACGCGTGCGGCTTGGGCAGCGTTTCCTGTTCGAGCCTGCGCTGCGATGATCAAGGGCATTCGCGGGCCAGTGATCGCGGTGGCGCAAGAAAGTCCGGGACTGAGAGATAGCGCGTGACGAGGTTCGGCCGGGTGCGCTTGGCCCGGTAAATACCACACGCACGGCCCAGGCCATTGCAAGCAGCAGCAACATCCAAATCACGTAGGTTTCAAACAATCCAAATCAGATGCCAGCGGCGGCACGCAAAGCCGAAATGAGGCATGTCCGGTCTTGAGAAAAGCTAGAATCTGGTTAGAAACGCGTGGCAACGCGTCCCGACCCCTCATAAATGCTACTCGCCCGGCCATTCGGGATCGTCCCCACGGTCGCTGGCGTCATCAGCGCATAGCGCCCAGGCACGTCACTCAGGGCGAGGAGCATTCAAGTGAGCAGGACAATCCGTCTATTTGCCATGACCGCCCTAGCAGCGCCCCTGCTGCTTGCGGCGGCACAGACGTCCGCCGAGGAACGCGCCTGCCGTGGGACGATCCGCGCGACGACCGTCGACAACCCCGTCGGTGACCGCAGGATCGGGCTCGGCAACGAGGTGTCAGCGCTTTCCTGCAGAAGCCCAAGCCTCTGGATGAGCTGGCCGCCATCGTTGCGGGGTTGGTGAATCGATGCAGCGAGGCGGCGTGCCCGAATGAACGGTACTCGTTCCCACCGCCTTGCTGACGGCGCGCATGACGACTGGCTGCCGTCGAGCGTCGTATACCCACCTGGCAACGCACGCACGGAAAGGCCGGACCTGCGGGGGTCCGCCTTCGCGGATGTCGTCATGTCCGAAGTCGTCGGACAGGGACGGCTCTGCGTAGCCTTCGCCGCCCGCATGCGAAACCGGGATCTCATTCTCAAGGTCTATCATCCGCGGGCGGCCGCCAGACATGCGCATCGGTTCGGGGGCTCGCTGGCGCAATACGAGTGCGAGCGCAACGCGGCGTTTCGTGGCGTCCCCGAGCTCGTTCCGTACATCGTGGAGCCGATCGGATTCTCGTCCTCGCCGCGCGCCGAGCTCTTCCTGCAGGAGCGCGTGTTCGGCGAGCCGCTGATCCCGTTTCTGCGGACCAGTTCAGCGCCTTGTCGCGACAAGCTGCTCGCCGAACTGCGAACCATCCTTGAGTGGGCGCACCAGACCGGTCTCTTCGATCTCGATCTGCACCCTCACAACATCATCGTAAAACGACAGACGGACGGTAGCCGATCCTGTTCGATTTCAACAAAGTGCCGTATCACGTCCGACCACCGAACGCGCTGTTTGCGATCTTCGTGAAGCTCGGGCTGATCGGCCGCCGCTCGCGCGATAGCAGGCAATGGAAGCGTCTCAAGCGCCTTCGCCTCGATCCGTTGCTGGCGGACGACTGAAGCGAGCGGGTGCGCAGTGCGACCGATGTCCCCTTGTGGGTGGTCCGCCGGCCCGGACTGCGGATGCTGGTCATCGATGATGTGGACACATCACTGATCGTGATCCGGACGGCCGCATCGAGAGCTGGGGGCGGCACTTGACGTCGTTGCAGCCTGGTGGGGAGAAGACAATCTCGATGTGCAGCTCATCCTGGGCAGCTTTTCCCGGCCATGCCTTCGCCAGCGACGCCGACAGTGCTTTCTTCGGTGAATTCATCGTCAGCTACCGGTTCTGACGGCTTGTTACATCATCCGGGAGTTCCGCATGCGCCCCTGTCGGTGGTTCGCTTCCGCCTCTGGCGGGCCCGCCTGAGAATTAGAACTGGTTGGAGCGGGTGATGGGAATCGAACCCACGTTAGCAGCTTGGGAAGCTGCAGTTCTACCATTGAACTACACCCGCTACAGCCGCGGATTCTAGTGGTCCGTCGCGCGCGACGACAACCGTTGACCGCTCCCGTGCGGTCAGCGGCCTCCGGCTGCGATCCAGCGCTCGACCTGCGACTCGAGCACGGCGAGGGGCATCGCGCCCTGGCCCAGCACCTGATCGTGGAAGCGGCGCAGGTCGAACTGCGCACCGAGCCGTTCCTCGGCGCGGCGTCGCAGCGCGAGCAGGCGCTGCTCGCCAACCTTGTAGGCGAGCGCCTGCCCGGGCCAGGCGATGTAGCGGTCCACCTCGAACTGGATTTCGGTGTCGGCGAGCGCGCTGTTGTCGCGGAGACAGGCGACCGCCTGGTCGCGCGACCAGCCCATCGCGTGCATGCCGGTGTCGATCACCAGCCGGCAGGCGCGCCACATCTCGAGCGACAGCCGGCCAAAGCGCTCATAGGCGTCGCGATAGATCCCCATGTCCTCGCCGAGCTTCTCGGAGTAGAGTCCCCAGCCTTCGACGTACGCGGTGATGTCGTCGTTGCGGCGGAACTCCGGCAGCTCGGTCAGCTCCTGGCTGAGCGCGATCTGGAGGTGATGCCCCGGTATTCCCTCGTGCAGCACCCAGGCCGGCAGCCCGTAGGTCGGCATCTTCTCCGCCATCCACGGCTTGTAGACCACCATCCCGGCGATGCCCTGTTCCGGGCTGCCCGCAAGATAGCCGTTCGAGCTGCTCTCGAGACCGGCCGGTATCGCCCGCACGCCATAGGTGAGGCGCGGCAGGTGACCGACGATGCGGGCGACGGCTTCATCGGCGCGCTTTGCGATCTCGCTGGCCTTTTCGCCGTAGCGCGTCGCGTCGACGTAGAAGCGTGAGTCACTGCGTAGGAACGCGAGGAACTCCGCGAACGATCCCGAGAAGCCGGCCTCCGCGATCACCTTGTCCATTGCCGCGCGGATTCGCGCAACCTCGGTAAGCCCCAGTGCATGCACCTCGGCCGGCGTCATCGTTGTCGTCGTATGCCGCCGCACGAGGTATGCGTAGTATTTCTGCCCGTCGGGAAGACTCGATGCACCGATGCCGCTTCGCGTTGCGGGGCGGTATTCCTGCTCCAGGAAGCGCAGCAGCTCGCGCTGCGCTGGCTTCACCTTCGACTCGATGGCCTCGAGCGCGCGCGTGCGCAGCTGCGCGCGCCGATCCGCCGGGAAGCTCGCAGGGAACGTCTCCAAGGGTGCGAGCAACGGGCTCCTGACGGACGGTTGCTCCCCCTGCGCACGCACGTCGCCGATCGCGCGCTCGACGGTCATCCGCGGCTGCGTGAAGCCGGTGCGGATGCCGCGCGACATGTTCGCAATCTCGGTCGCGTAGTACGCGGGAAGCGCCCCGAGGCGCGCGAGCCAGGCCTCGGCATCCTCCTCCGTGACGAGCATCGCGCCGAGCGCCGCGTAGTCGGCAGTGGTGTAGAAGCCATCGCCGCTTGTGAATGGGATGCGCTCCTCGTCGAAGGCGAGGCCCTCGAGCGCGACCTCGACACGGTCGGTGAGGAGCGCATGATTGAGCGCGTCGGAGCCGGACAGGCCGGCCGCGTCCAGCGTCGCCAGCCGATCGCGGAACTCGAGCAGCCGCTGCTTACGCTCGCCCACCGTCGCGGGTGAATTGTCCGGCCAGCGTCGAAGCGCGTCCCGGTCGCCACGCTGACCGGCGCGCACCGGGTCGAGTACGCGCATGTGTGCGTCGAAGTCGCGCACGATGGCAGCGAGGTCGTCGGCTGTCGCCGCGACCGGCATCGCGACGAGCAAACACCAGATGAGCCACCGATGAACTGATCGCCCCGTGTGCGTGCGCCTCCAGGATTCCACGACTGCTCCCTCTCGGCCTTTGCACGCAACTCAGGAACCGGCGATTCTCGCGAGCACGGCACGCTCCTGTTCCGCCGTCGGCCAGCCCTCGGCTCTTGCACGTCGCTCCGGTGTCTGCGCTCGCCACCAGGCGAGCGTTGCGGCCGCCGTGTCCGCGAGCGGCCGATAACGGAGACCCGCCAGGCGCGCCGCGCCGCCCTCGAAGTATCGAGGCCGGCGCATGCTCGACACCAGCGGCTGCTCGACGTTCATCTCCTCGAGCAGCGCCGCCGTGGGCCAGTGCACGCGAACCGAGGTCGTCGACGACCTCGCCAGCACGTCGATGACCTGTTCCCAGCTCGTGCGCGAGTCCGGCCCGACCGGGTTGAAGACACCGCCGCGATCACGTTCCGCGAGATCGACGATCCACGGACAGAGATCGCGGACATCGACCCATTGCAGCGCCCGCTCGCGGTCCGGCGGCCCGAGCACGTCGCCGCCACGCGCGAGGCGGTCGACCCAGTAGGTGAAGCGATCGGTATCGTCACCGGGACCGACGATGAATCCCGGCCGCACGACAGTGGCCGCCGAGCCGTAGATCTCGCGCACCGCACGGTCGCAGTCCGCCTTGAGCGGGCCGTAGTTCGTCCAGCTCATTTCCTCGGTCGACCCGGGGCTCTTCGACAGCGGCGTCGATTCATCGACCCGGTCCGCAGCGACCGGGTCGTACACCGAGAGCGTGGAGACGAAGAGATAACGTCCGACGCGACCCTTGAGGAGCTCGGCGGAGTCGCGCACGTGCCGCGGAACGTAGCCCGAGTTGTCGATCACGGCGTCCCAGCGTCGGGTGCCCGCCAGCGCCGACAAACCCGCGTCAATCCTGGAGTCGCGGTTGCCGATCAGCGCCTCGACACGATCGCCGTACATCCCGGCCCCGCTCACGCCCCGGTTGAACATCGTCACCTGATGACCGCGCGCGAGCGCGTACTCGACCTGGTGCGGCCCGAGAAATCCCGTGCCCCCAAGGAAAAGCAGATCCAGCTTCCTGGGCGCCGCGCCAGCCGTGGAAGCGGCCGACACCGCGTGGGCGGTTCCTATGCCGAACTGCTGCATTGCGAAGAGCGCCATTGCTCGCGTGATCATCGAGCGTCTCGTCGTCATCGCAAACGCACCTCGAGCCTAGAACTTCCAGCCGACGCGAAACCCCGTGTCGCTGTCGATGCTCGCTGTCGTGCCACCGTCGAACGAGGCATCGGTCGAGTCCTGGAAGATCAAGCCGAGCCGCGTCTCCCATCGGCCGCCTCGATCGGCCTGTGCGCTCGCCGTCTGCGCGAAACATGCCGCCGCGAGCAACGTCATCCCTGCGATCCATGTCTTCATGGCCTGTCTCTCCCTGATATTCGCACCGGCACGGGGATGGCCGGCGTTCGCGTGCGGCATGTTGGCTCGCGCGCGCGATTCCCGCAAGGCATCCGCGCCCGCAGGTGCACGGCGCGCGACGGGCGAATCAGCGTAGCGACTCGATGAATCCCTTCCGTCGCGACAAGACCACACGCTCGAGGCCGAGCCAGCTTGCCAGCTGTGCGAGCTCCTCGCGCAAGGCCGATGCGACGCTTCCCGGATCCGCGTCCGCCTCGCAGTGCGCGCGCACCACGCGCAGCGTCCGCTTCGGCCTGTCCGCCTTGAGATCTACGCGCGCCACGAGGCGGTCGCCGAGCAGAAAGGGCAGCACGTAGTAGCCGTGCTCGCGTCGCTTCGCGGGCGTGTAGATCTCGAGCCGGTATCGGAATCCGAACAGGCGCTCCGTGCGCTGCCGCTCCCACACGAGCGAATCGAAGGGCGACAGCAGCGCCCTTGCCGTGACGCGGCGCGGAACGCTGGCGTCGGGATCGAGGTAGGCCTGTGCGCGCCAGCCCTCGACTGCGACCGGGCGCAGCGCACCCGCGCCGACGAGCTCGGCGATGCGGGCACTCGCGTCCGCGGTCGTGAGACGGAAGTAGTCGCGGAGGTCGCGCTCGGTCGCGACACCGAGCGCGCGTATCGCGATGCGCAGCAGGCGGCGCTGCGCTTCCTCCGGCGCGGGCGTCGGCGCGGCGATGACTTCCGACGGAAACGCACGCTCGGTCAGGTCGTAGACACGCTCGAAGCGCCGCCGGCTGTGCGTCGTGACCTGGCCCGTCCAGAACAGCCATTCGAGCGCGACCTTGTTCTCGCTCCAGCCCCACCAGCCGCCGCGGCGCCGCCCGGCGCCTTCGAGCTCCGACACACCGATGGGCCCACGTGCCCGGATCTCGGCGAGCACCGACTCACAAAGCGCCGCGCGCTCGCGGCCGAGCCGCGCCACCCCGGCCCAGACGCCGACGCCCGCCCGCGCGCGTTCCATGCGCCAGCGCAGGAGCGGCTGCAGCTCGACCGGCAGGAGCGAGGCCTCGTGACCCCAGTACTCGAACAGGGTGCGTCGCCGCTCGGCATACGCCGCGCGATCGAGCAGCGCTGCGTCGTACGGCCCGAGTCGCGAATACGCGGGCAGATAGTGCGAGCGCACGAGCACATTGACCGAGTCGATCTGGAGCAGACCGAGCCTGCGCACGAGGGCAACCAGGTCGGCCTCGTCCGGCGACGTCCGGGGACGCGGAGCGGCCAATCCCTGCGCGGCGAGCGCGATGCGCCTCGCTTCGGAAAGCGACAGTGATGCGTCGGTGCGCCGGACGACGCCGTGTTGACCCGACTTCGCGCGCCTGCGGCCGGTCACGGCCTCAGCGAGAATCGGGACTCGAGTTCGCCCGGCAGCTTGCGGATGCGGAAGGCGAACGCGATCTTGAACGCGCCGATGACGATCGCCCATGCAGCGACGAGATAGACGATGGTGAGGCTGCCCGCAGCCGGCCGCGCGACGATGAGACAGCCGAACAGGATCGAGAGCGCTCCGGTGACGTACAGGATCCACTCGCGCGAGGTCGCCTTGCGTACCCGATAGCCCAGCATCACGAGGAACACGCCGAGCAGGATCGCCTGAAGTGCGACCAGGTATACGAATGCCAGCATGCTCACAGGCGGGTTCATCAGCGCGTAGCCGCCGACGCCTACGCCAAGGACGCCGATCAGCAGCATGACCCACCAGCCGTCCTTCTCCCGGTTCTGGATGGCACCGACGATGTTGAAGACTCCGTCGACGAGTATCGCGGCGGCAAAGAACATCGAGAGCACCAGGAGCGCGATGCCCGGATTGACGAATGCCAGGACGCCAAACAGGAGGGACGCCAGACCGCCGATCAGGAACACCCACCAGGTCCGTCGGACGAGCGCCCTCGCGTCCCCGCCGATCGCTCCAGCGAGCCCACTCGTTTGTGCCACGACACCCTCCCCTGCGTAATGACGCGCCTTATGATTGGACGAGCGAATTCGGGAATTTACGCCCTTGCCGCGAGTGACACCACCGCCCGACGAGACGGGGACCGCGCCCCGGCCGCCGCGCACCGTGCGCAGCTTCGTCCCCCGCGCCGGGCGGATGACGCGCGCGCAGCAACGCGCCTGGCAGGACCTGTGGCCGAGCCTCGGCGTGGAGATGACGGGCTCGACATTCGACCTCGACGCCATCTTCGGGCGCAGCGCACGCCGCACGGTCGAGATCGGCTTCGGCAACGGCGAGGCATTGCTCTCCCTGGCAGCATCACGGCCGGCGGAGGATTTCCTCGGCATCGAGGTGCATCGCCCCGGCGTGGGTCACCTGATGCTGCGCTGCGAGGAACTCGCGGTCCTGAACCTGCGCATCGTCAGCCACGATGCGGTCGATGTGCTCGAGCGGCTGACGCCCGCCTGCCTCGACGAGGTACTGCTCTACTTCCCGGATCCGTGGCCGAAGAAGCGGCATCACAAACGCCGCATCGTGCAGGACGGGTTCGTGGCGCTGGTCGCATCCGGATTGCGAAACGGGGGTGTGTTCCGTCTCGCGACCGACTGGCAACCCTATGCGGACTGGATGCTGGAAACGCTCGGCCGCTGCCCGCTGCTGCGCAACGAATCGCCTGACGGCGCGTGGTCGCCGCGGCCCGCGAGCCGGCCGCCGACGCGCTTCGAGCTGCGCGGCCAGCGCCTGGGCCATGCCGTGTGGGACCTCGCGTACCGAAGAATTTGAGGAACGAGAAAAGTCTTTCGGTCGTGCGGGGTCGCAGCCGCTTCTTCGTCTTATGCCAGCGCGGTTCGGATGCCGTCGAGGATGAACTGCGCAGCGAGCGCCGCGAGCAGCACGCCGAGCAGGCGGCTCAGGACGGCGCCGCCCGTCACGCCGATCACGCGCATGACGGGACCGGTCACGAGCGCCAGCGCGAGCGTGATCGCGAGCACCAGCAGGATCACCAGAATCTGCGCGAAGAACTGCGGCGAGCCCACGGGCACGCTTGCGAATGCGAGCAGTATGGTCGCGAGCGCGCCCGGCCCCGCGATCAACGGGAACGCGAGCGGGAACACCGAGATGTCCGCCCGCGCATGCGCCTCCGCCTCTTCGCCGGGCGTCGTGGTGCGCACACCGGATGGCCGCGCGAAAACCATCTCGATCGCAAGCAGGAACAGCAGCACACCGCCGCCGACCTTGAAAGCCTCCACGCTGATGCCCAGAAGCGCGATCAGCTTCGTTCCCGCGGTGGCAAAAACGAGACACACGATCGCAGCGATGGCGACCGCCTTCGACGCCATGCGTCGTCGGTGCGCATCGTCCGCGCCCTGGGTCAGACCCGCGAGCACGGGCAGCAGCGACAGCGGCTCGACGACCACCAGCAGCACGACGAAGAATTTAACAAGATCGTCGAACATCACGACCCCATGCAATGCGCGACTTGCGATCTTTGCCCGGCAGGTCTACAAGTAAACCTGAATCAGGTGAGCACGAGGCAGCAGGATACAGCGCGACATCGATCCAAAGGGGAGTGGGCAATGGCGAACCCGGCACCCGTCATCGGCAGCTGGTACAGAAGGGCTGGTGGCGATACGTTCGAAGTGGTGGCGATCGATACGGACGACCGCACGATCGAGATCCAGTATTTCGACGGAGCGGTCGAGGAGCTCGACCTGGAGGACTGGGTCGAGGAGGAAATTGCCCTCACCGAGGCGCCGGAGGACTGGACGGGATCGGTCGATGTCGAACCCGAAGACTACGAGAACGAAGTCGAGAACCAGCCCACCGAGACGCGTCTCTGGGCCGACCCGCTCCAGTTCGTCGATCGCGGCGAGGTAGCGGGGTATTCCGAGATCGAGCTGCCCGAAACGCCGGACGAGCTCGAGCGCTACTGACGCGCAGGCCGCTCAGCGGCCCAGGTCCGGCGGCTCGCTGAGCTCCACGTCGTCGGCGACCAACACGTAACCCCGCTCGATACGAAGCTCGATCGGACGCAGACGGGCGCCCGGGCACGGACCCGCAAGACAGAGGCCGGTCTCCATTTCGAACAGCGCGCCGTGCGATGAGCATTGGATGAGCGGCATCACGGGCGCGAGAAAGCAATGCGGCTGCGCATTGAGCGCATGCCCCGCGTGGGGACAGTGATTGACATAGGCGCGGAGCTCGGCGCCGCGGCGCACGACGAAGCCGCGCAACGGCCAATCACCGCGCCCCATCGTGAAACCCCGGGCACCGGGGTCATCGAGCTCGTGCAACGCACAGACCACGCGCGCGAGATCGATCTCGGACTCAGTCACGATTGCTGCCGGTGAGGCTGCGATGCGCTGCGTCGAGCAGCGCGGCGCTCGCGTCCTGGGCGAGCTCCCAGAACATGATTCCGCCGAGTCCGCGTTGGCGCGCGTACGCGGACTTGAGATCGATGGACCGGGGATCGTCGTAGCTGATGAAACTGCGCGTCGTGGCATTCCACAGCCAGGGCGCCTGCGCAGTCTCGTCCCAGTGGCGTTTGAACCCGCCGCGATCCACGTAGCCCGTGACGAGCTGCGCATACGCGTGATCGCCACCGTACCGCTCGTAGGGCTGATTGCGTCCAAGATCGTCCGCCGTCACGCCCTCGAAGCGCCGACCGTAGAACGCGACCCCGAGCACGAGCTTGCGGGCGGGCACACCGGCGGCGAGATGCTGCTCCACCGACGCGTCCGCCCAGCGGCTCGAAACGGGCGCCGTCGCCGCTCGATAGAGTCCCGCGTGGTGGCCGGTCGTCGGCGTCAGGCTGTTGTAGAAGTCGTAGGCCATGACGTTGATCCAGTCGAGCTCTGCGTGCAGCACCTCCATCTCGACGTGATCGAAGTATTCCCGGTCGGCCGAGGCGATGGTGAGCAGATAGCCGTCGCCCGGGGCCCGGCGGTCACCGCGCGACCGGGTATCGAGCCGTCCGCGCAGCGCCGCGAGCAGGAGCGTGAAGTTCCGCTTGTCCACCGGGCGCGCGCGTATGCCCGCCGTGCTTTGCCCCGGGTACTCCCAGTCGAGATCGATCCCGTCCGCGGCATGCGAGCGCATCAGCGCGACCGCGCTGTCGGCGAAACGACCGCGTGAGTCATCGGTGAGGGCTGCATCCGAGAATCCATCGGCGCCCCAGCCGCCCACGGAGATCAACACCCGTAGCGCGGGCGAGGTGCGCTTTGCCGCGACGATCTCGGCGAGCCGCGTTGCGGATGCGTCGTCGGGCAGCACGACCCGCCCGTGGACGTCGATCCGGGCGAACGCGAAATTCACGTGCGTGATTCGACTCGTGTCGATCGCGACCGGCGGAGACCAGCTGGTCACGTAAGCGATCAGCTTCGGCGCCGCGGCCGGGACAGTTCCGCCGGTATCGCCCGCTACGGCGACGACCGACATCGAAAGGAAGCAGACCAGCGCAGCACACAGGCGGCGGAGCAGACCGCCGGCCGAGCCGGCTGCTCGAACGCCGCGGGTCACGCCAGTCGCGGCCCGCTTGCCACCGATCGCGACTGCTGGACGACTAGCCACAGCAGCACGAGTGCCGGCAGGCCGAGCATGGAGGTATAGACGAAGAACCAGGGGTAGCCGGCCTGGTCGACGACGAAACCCGAGGCGCCCATGAGGAGCTTGCCGGGCAGGGCGTAAGCGGAGGAGAAAAGCGCGTACTGCGTGGCGGTGTACGCCGGGCTCGTCAGGCCCGACAGATACGCGATCAAGGCGGTGCCTGCGACGCCCATCGCGAGATTGTCCGCGCTCACGACGAGCGCAAGCCACGTGAGGCTGGGCTCGGCGGTCCATGCCAGCGTCATGAACATCAGGTTCGAGGCGATCACGAGCACGCTGCCCAGC
>Ga0268386_10000681_pt1 | contig 22055 bp, 22 predicted proteins | sample RVTome_15_FD_200260 | JGI IMG/M metagenome (GOLD analysis project Ga0268386, IMG submission 200260) | Soil microbial communities from uranium-contaminated site in the Upper Colorado River Basin, Wyoming, United States - RVT150D86... ...
AAACTGCGCGCCAGATCGGACATCGCTTCGAAGTCTCCGGCACTGCGCTTGTACAACCATTTCATCAGCTGGCGCGCACGGAACGGCTTCTGCCCCAGACCCGCGACGAACGTCTCGAGATCGCCACGGGTCAGGCCGAGGAGATTCGTCTTGGAGGAGGCGTTCATGCGGTTGTCGGTGCAAGCAGCGGCGTGCGCTTTCGTCACCGGACGCGCGGACACAGTTCCGCCGCGGCGAAAAAATACGCGATCTCGGTGGCGGCATTGTCGACGCTGTCCGAGCCGTGCACGACGTTCTCCTCGATGCTAACCGCGAAATCCGCCCGGATCGTGCCGGGGTCCGCCTGCTTCGGATCGGTTGCACCCATCAGTTCCCGGTGGCGTACGACCGCGTTCTGACCCTCGAGGACCTGCACCATCACGGGTCCTCTGCACATGTAGGTCACCAGATCCCTGAAGAACGGGCGCTCGCGATGCACGGCATAGAAGCCTTCGGCTTGCCGCTGGGTCAGATGCAGCATGCGGGCAGCGATGATCCGCAGGCCCGCCTGCTCGAAGCGGCGGTACACCTCGCCGATCAGATTTTTCTCGACTCCGTCGGGCTTGACGATGGAAAGCGTGCGTTCGAGCGCCATGATTGCGTGGGACCTCGAGCCGGCAGCGGCCATAAGAGCATGAAGCGGCAGCGCACAGTCGACTGCGCGAGCCGCAAAGGGTCGGATTTCAAGAGGCGCGCAGTCTACCCGTGGCCGGTCCGCGCCGCAATAAAAGACCAATCAGGACGAGGGGTTACGCGGCGGGAGCGCACCTTCGAGATCGGGATCAGGGGTCGGGGGTCGGAGATCGGGATCGGGATCGGACCAGTTCGGATCCCGGACCGCGGATCCCGGATCCCACGGCAATGCGCCCCTTACACAGTAAAGCTCTCCCCGCAGCCGCATTCGCCTTTGACGTTCGGATTGCGAAAGCGGAAGGCTTCGTTGATGCCTTGCTTGATGAAATCGACTTCGGTGCCATCGATGAGGTCGAGACTGTCGCGGTCGACGACGATCTTGACCCCGCGATCCTCGAAGACGACGTCATCAGGGTCCACCCCGTCAGCGTAGTTCACGACGTAGGCGAAGCCCGAGCATCCGGTCTTCTTCACTCCGAGTCTGAGGCCCACGCCATGCCCTCGCGAGTCCAGGAAGCTCCTGACCCGAGTGGCTGCGGATTCGGTCAACGAAATAGTCATGATCCTGAAAATCAAACCTTTGCTGCTTCGCAAGATTACGCGCTCAGGCGGAACGGTCAAGAACCGGCCGGCCTGCTCCGTGGGTCGGGCCCGCGGGCACGCCACTGCGCCAGACAGGCCGTCAGCGCATCCTCCACGAGCAGTAGCCGGTTGAAACGCTCGGTCGGGATCTCGAGGCGCTCCGCTTGCGCCCGCCATTTCCAGTGCCCGAGCTCGTCCTGCGTGCGCCCCGCCACGTGCTCGACCAGATCAGAGGCCGCCGCGATCAGGTACGGACATCCGTACGCGCTGAACGCCGCCCGGACCGCACGATTACCTTGGACCTCTACCGTGAGCAGGAGTTCGGCGCCGAGGCGCCGCTCGCCAACGCGCGCTTCGAGGATGTTCGGGCCAGAGCCGAGCCGTCCGGCTCCGCGAGGCCGGAAGAAATGTTCCAGAACGCCCGGCGGGTACGGGGCGCGAGTATACCCGGACGCAGTCATGCCGGCGCGAGTGCGCGCAGTCGCTCGATGCCCCGGGCTGCGATCGCGAGCGCCGCGTCGACCTCCGCAGCCGTCGTATACCGCCCCAGACTGAAGCGCAGCGAGCTCTCGGCCAGCGCGTCGGTGCGGCCGAGACCGCGCAGGACATAAGAGGCCTCGGGCGACGACGAAGCACACGCCGAGCCTGACGACAACGCGATCCCGTCGAGTGCGAGTCGCAGGCTTTCACCTTCGACGCCGTGAACGGTCACGTTGACGATGCCAGGCACGCGCTGGTCCGGATGGCCGTTGAGCTCGACGCCGCCGAGCGCCGCGAGGCCGGCGAGCAGCCGCTGCGCGAGATCGCGTGCGGCGGCAACATCGCGTTCGAGCTCCCGCCTCGCGACGATGAAAGCCTCGGCCATGCCGACGATCTGGTGTGTGGCCAGCGTCCCCGAACGCAGCCCGTTCTCCTGGCCGCCGCCACGCAGCAGCGGCTCGACCCCGAGGCGCGGCTCCGGTCGCACCCACAGCAGACCGACCCCTTTCGGCCCGTAAGCTTTGTGCGCGCTGAACGACACGAGGTCGGCGGACATCGCACGGACGTCGACGGGCAGTTTGCCGACACTCTGAGCGGCATCGACGTGCAACAGCACGTTACGTTCGCGGCAGATGCGCCCCACCGCCGCGATATCCTGCACGACGCCGATCTCGTTGTTCACATGCATCAGTGACACGAGCACGGTGTCGGGTCGGAGCGCCTGCGCGACCTGCACCGGATCGACCAGACCGTCGAGCGCCGGCTTCAGCAGAGTGACCTCGAATCCTTCTCTGGTCAGCACGGCAAGTGCATCGAGCACGGCCTTGTGTTCCGTCTTCGCCGACACGAGATGACGGCCGCGGTGCGCATTGAAGCGCGCAGCGCCGATCACCGCCAGATTGTCCGCTTCGGTGGCGCCGGACGTGAATACGATGCCCCGGGCATCTGCCGCGATCGCAGCGCCGATCTGCAAACGCGCCTCCTCGACGAGCGCGCGTGCGCGACGACCTGCACGGTGGCCGATCGACGAGGCGTTCCCCTGCAGGGTTCGATCGGCGAGGCACGTTGCCATGCGTGCTGCGACGGCCGGATCGACCGGAGTCGTCGCCGCGTAGTCGAAGTACAGTTCGTCGCCGCCGTTCATTCGTTGCCGCTCGCGATGCGCGACGAGCGGTCGCGCGCCGGACGCCGGCGCCCCTGCACGGCCGTCAGGATGCCGCGCAGGATGTTGACTTCGTTCTGGTCGAGCACGGCGCGATTGAACAGCCGCCGGATCCGGGCCATCAGGTGACCGCCGCCGGTGCGGTCGCGGAAGTCGATCTCCTCGAGCACCTGCTCGAGGTGCGCATAGAAACGCTCGACCTGGACCGTCGAGGCGAGCGGCACGTCCGGCTCGGGCTGCGGCACCCGATGCGCGCGCCGGGCGAGCCACAGCTCGTAGGCGACGATCTGCACGGCCATCGCGACATTCAGCGACGCGTATTCACTCGCCGTTGGAATCGTGAGCAGCGTATTGCAGAGTGCGAGTTCCTCGTTCGTGAGTCCGGTGCGCTCGGCGCCGAAAACGATTGCAACCGGAGCGGAGGCAGCCGCCGCGAGGATTGAGTCAACGGCATCGCGCGGTTCGACGAGCGGCCAGGCGAGGTGCCGCTGTCGTGCGCTCGTGCCGACCACCAACCCGCAGTCGGCAACCGCCTCCTCGAGGCGCGGCCAGACCCGAGCCCGATGCACAATGTCACTGGCCCCGGAAGCGCGCGCCGTCGCCTCGGCGCTCGGAAACGTGTCAGGCCGCACGAGCGCAAGGTCCATAAGCCCCATGTTCTTCATCGCGCGCGCCGCCGCACCGATGTTGCCTGGGTGGCTCGTGGCCACGAGAACGATTCTGATCGGCACTTCCATGGGCAGCGGTAACCAGCAGATAACGACACGGCGCCAGGCGGGCACTCTGGCGTCTGGTATTCTACCGGCCTTCGCGGCGACTCCACCGCTGCTCTTTCCCATCCTGCGTCGAGGCCTCCATGCAGCCACTGCTCAACATCGCCGTGCGCGCCGCGCGCCGGGCCGGTGAAGTCATCGTCCGCAGCCTGAACCGCGCACCTGCCCTCGAAGCTCGCCAGAAGAGCCGCAACGATTTCGTCACCGAGGTCGATCATCGCGCCGAGCAGGAGATCATCGCGACCATCCGCCGCTCGCATCCCGATCATGCTTTTCTCGCCGAGGAGAGCGGCCGCAGCGGCGACAGTGAGTTCGTCTGGATCGTCGATCCCCTCGACGGCACCACCAATTTCCTGCACGGCTTCCCGCAATTCTGCGTGTCGATCGCGCTCGAAGTGCGCGGCCGTCTCGAGCACGGTGTCATCTACGATCCGATGCGCCAGGAACTCTATACGGCGTCGCGCGGCGATGGCGCCCAACTCGACGGGCGCCGTATCCGCGTCAGCCGCGCGCAGGGCCTCGACGGCTCACTGATTGCGACGGGCTTTCCCTACCGCGCAAATGTGCGCTATCTCGACGCCTATCTTGCGATGCTCCGCACGGTCATCGAGTGCACGGCGGGCGTTCGTCGCCCCGGATCGGCGGCGCTCGACCTTGCGTACGTGGCTGCGGGTCGGGTGGACGCGTTCTGGGAGATCGGCCTGTCTGCGTGGGACACCGCCGCGGGAACCTTGCTGATCACCGAGGCGGGCGGGATGGTCACTACGCTGCGGGGAGCGGAGTACCGGCAGAGCGGCCATCTCGTGGCCGGCTCGCCCAAAGTGCATGCGCAGCTGCTCGAAGCGCTCGCACCGCACGTGCCCGATGACCTCACACCTTGATCGACGACTTTCCGAGGCATTGATTTCGGGGCAAGCGAAAACCTGAGCTTTTCGTGCAGCCCTCTCGGGAAAGGCCATGGATGGACGCTTGCAACGACCTGTCAAGGCACGACTTTACCTCGACTTCGCTGGCGCTCGTTCGGTAGAGTCCCGCGATCGTGCGGTCCGGCTGGCCCATCTTGGTCACCGGGCGGCCTCAAGGGAGGAATACCAACGTGAATCTGTTCCGGACGAAACCGGTCTCGCCCTCACCCCATGTCGACGCCGGTGAGCCCGTTGAAGGCAGCCTCGAGGGCGAGGCGACGCTGCAGAGGGTACTGACTGCGCGTCAGCTCGTGCTGCTCGGCATTGGCGCCGTGATCGGTGCCGGCATCTTCGTGCTGACCGGCCAGGCAGCCGCGAACCACGCAGGGCCGGCAGTCACGTTGAGTTTCGTCCTCGCTGGGATCGCCTGCGCCTTCGCCGGGCTGTGTTACGCAGAGTTCGCAGCGATGCTGCCAGTGTCCGGCAGCGCCTATTCCTATTCATACGCCACGCTCGGCGAGTTCGTTGCATGGTTCATCGGCTGGAACCTCGTGCTCGAGTACCTGTTCGCCGCCTCCACCGTCGCAGTAGGCTGGTCCGGCTACATGAACAGTTTCCTGCAATCGGTCGGCACCTGGTCCGGCGTCTCCCTCGCGCTGCCGGCCCACCTCGCCTCTGCGCCGCTCAATGTGATCAATGGCAGGCTGGTACCAACCGGAGCGTTGATCAATCTGCCTGCCGTGCTGATCGTCGCTGCGATCACGGCATTGTGCTATCGCGGTATCAGCCAATCTGCGACCGCGAACGCGATCATCGTCGCGATCAAGATCACGGTGATCCTGCTGTTCCTCGGCTTCAGCCTGCAGCACGTCGATGCTGCGAACTGGCAGCCGTTCATTCCGACGAACGAGGGTCCGGGCCATTTCGGCTGGAGCGGCGTCGTCCGCGGCGCGTCGATCGTTTTCTTCGCTTACATCGGTTTCGACGCCGTCTCGACGGCAGCGCAGGAAGCCAAAAACCCGCAGCGTGACATGCCGATCGGCATCCTGGGCTCGCTCGTGATCTGCACGTTGCTGTACATCGCGATGTCCGCCGTGCTGACGGGCATGGTGCCTTACACGTTGCTCGGCACGCCGAAGCCGGTCGCGACGGCGCTCGAGGCCTATCCGGACCTCTTGTGGCTCAAGACGCTCGTGGAGATCGGCGCGATCGCCGGTTTGAGCTCGGTGATCCTCGTGATGCTGATGGGTCAGCCGCGGATCTTCTTCGCGATGTCGCGCGACGGTCTGATACCGCCGCTGTTCGGTCGCGTGCACCCGCGGTTTCGCACGCCGCACGTCGGCACGGTGATCGTGGGCGTCATTGCGTGCGTGCTCGCCGGCTTGCTGCCGATCGGTGTACTCGGCGATCTCGTTTCGATGGGCACGCTCCTCGCGTTTGCGACCGTCTGCATCGGAGTGCTGGTCCTGCGCAGGACTCGCCCCGACCTGCCGCGCGCGTTCCGCGTGCCGTTCGCCCCGTTCGTGTGTTTCGCCGGCGCCGCCACGTGCTTCTGGTTGTTCCTGCCGGCCTTCGCCGACAACTGGCACTGGATGAGCGGCTGGATCGCGATCGGCTTTGCGATCTATTTCGGCTACGGCATCCGGCACAGTCGCCTGAACACGCGCTGATTCGTTCGCGGCGGGCCGCCTTCGCTCCGCCGCACCCCGATCAGCCCGCCCCTTCGATCTTCCTGCGCAGTTTGACCGGCGGGGCGGCTTTGCGTGCCCGGATGTTCAGCATCTCCACCATGACCGAGAACGCCATCGCGAAATAGATGTAGCCCTTCGGGATGTGCAGTTCGAAGCCCTCGCCGACCAGCGCCATGCCGATCAGGATCAGGAAGGACAGCGCCAGCATCTTGATCGTCGGGTGACGGTCCACGAAACGCGCGATGGGTCCGGCGAGCACCATCATCACGATCACGGCGATTACGATCGCAGCGATCATCACAGAGACATGCTCCGCGAGTCCGACGGCCGTGATCACGGAGTCGAGCGAGAACACGATGTCGATCACCGCGATCTGCGCGATCACGGCGCCGAAGGTCGCACGGGCCAGACCGGATTCGCCGTGCTCCTCGCCTTCGAGACTCGAGTGGATTTCGAGTGTGCTCTTTCCCAGCAGAAACAATCCTCCGGCGATCAGAATCAGATCGCGACCCGAGAAGCCCTCCCCGAGCACGCTGAAGAATTCAGCCGACAGCCCCATGACCCAGCTGATCGACAGCAGCAGCAGAATCCGCATCACCATTGCGAGGGCGAGACCGACCGTGCGGGCTCGCGCCTGCTGCTCGACGGGCAGGCGACCGCAGAGAATCGAGATGAAGATGATGTTGTCGATGCCGAGCACGATCTCGAGTGCCGTCAACGTGACGAACGCGAGCCATACCTGCGGATCGGTCAGCAACTCCATGCCAGCCTCCCTTTACTGATAGCCTCCGCGCTGCTCGTCGCGCCGATCGAGGCGCGTCGACCACAGCGAGGCGAGCACGCCGATGCCGAGCAGCGCCACGATGATGCCGAGCGAATACAGGTTCGGAATCTTGACGTGCTGCAGCAGGATCATCTTCACGCCGACGAACCCGAGGATGAACACCAGGCTCACCTTCAGGTAGCGGAACATCGCCATCAGACCCGCGACCGCGAAGTAGAGCGACCGCAGCCCGAGTATCGCGAACGCATTCGAGCTGAACACCAGGAACGGATCCTGCGTCACCGCAAAGATCGCAGGGATCGAATCAATTGCGAACACGACGTCGGTGGATTCGACGAGCACGAGCGCCAGGAACATCGGAGTCGCCGTCAGCCGACCGTCAATCCGCACGAGGAAGCGATCGCCGTGCAGCTCGTCCGTGGTCGGATAGATCCGGCGGGCGATCCTGAGCAGGCGGCTCGACTCGAAATCGACGTGATCTTCCTGCTGCACGAGCAGACGTGCGGCCGAGATCAGCAGCACTGCACCGAACACGTAGAACATCCAGTCGAATCGGTGGATCAGCGCGGCCCCCGCGGCGATCATCGTGCCACGCAGCGCGATCGCACCGACGATGCCCCAGAACAGCACGCGGTACTGCAGGTGCGGCGGGATCCTCATGTACGTGAAGATCAACGCCATTACGAAGATGTTGTCCACCGACAGCGACCACTCGAGCAGGTAGCCCGTCACGTACTGAATGACGGCTTCCCGTCCGTCCGGCGCATCGGGCGCGAGCCGCCAGCCGAGCCAGTTGTGTTCGTACAGCCCGTACACGACGACGCTGAACGACAATGCGAGCGTGACCCAGACGCACGTCCAGCCGACGGCCTGACGCACGTGGAGGACTTTCGCCTCGCGATGCAGCACGCCGAGGTCGAATGCGAGGATCGCAAGAAAGAAGCCGATGAAGGCGGTCCAGACGATGACTGTCATAGAGGCTTCGACGGACGCACGGCCGTGGCAGCCAGGCGACGGCGCCTCCGTCTTCCTACGGCAGCGCGTCGATCTCCGAGGTGTCCTTCTGTGGGGGCATCAGGTCGCGAGCCGAGAGCTTCATCTCGAGGGCGAGGGCGCTCGCGATGTAGATCGACGAATACGTGCCGATCAGGATGCCGACGATCAGCGCGATCGAGAATCCCTTCAGTGTCTCACCACCGACGAGCAGCAGTACGATCACGACGAGCAGCGTCGCACCGCTCGTAATCAAGGTCCGCGACAGTGTCTGGTTGATCGATGCATCGAGCACTTCGGCCGAGGGTGCCTTGCGCATGGACAGGAAGTTCTCGCGAACGCGGTCGAAAACGACCACGGTGTCGTTGATCGAATAGCCAATGACCGCGAGCAGCGCCGCGAGCACGGACAGATCGAACGTGATCTGGGTGGCGGCGAAGAACCCGAGAATCACGATCGGATCGTGCAACGCTGCGACTACTGCGCCGATCGCGAGCTTTTTTTCGAATCGGAAGCCGATATAGATCAGGATCATCACGAACGTGAACAGCATCGCGAGGCCGCCCTGTTCGGTGAGTTCCTTGCCGACCTGCGGTCCGACGACTTCGGTGCGTCGCAACTCCACGTCCGCATCGAGTGCTCGCAGCGTCGCCTGCAGCTCGGCGCTGATCTGGTTCGTATCGCGATTCTCGCGCGGCAGGACCCGCACCATGATGTCGCGCGACGTGCCGAAATTCTGCACCTGCGCGTCCTCGTAGCCGGCCTCGGCGAGCGCCGAGCGCACTGCGTCGAGATCGGCCGCTTCGGGAAAAGCAAACTCGAGGACTACGCCGCCGGTGAAATCGATACCGAAGTTCAAACTACGCACCGCGAGCAACGCGAGCGAGCCGAGGATCACCACCACCGAGACCACGTACCAGTAGCGGCGCGTGGCCATGAACGGGATCCGGCTCGTCTTTCTGAACAGTTCCATTGCGACGTCTCAGATGGGCAGGGATTCGATGCGACGGCGCCGGCCCCAGATCACATGGATCAGCGCCCGACTGCCGACGATCGCCGTGAACATCGAAGTCACGATGCCGAGCGACAGGACGACCGCGAAACCCTTGATCGGCCCGGTGCCGAACGTGAACAGCACGATACCGGCGATCAACGTCGTCACGTTGGCGTCCGCGATCGCAGAGAACGCTTTATCGAAGCCGGCGTTGATCGCCGCCTGCGGTGAATTGCCGAGTCGCAGTTCCTCGCGGATGCGTTCGTAGATCAGGATGTTTGCATCGACCGCCATACCGACCGTCAACACGACACCTGCGATGCCGGGCAGCGTCAGCGACGCCTGGAACAGCGACAGCAGCGCGGTCAGGAGTACGATGTTCGCGATCAGCACCGTGTTCGCGATCCAGCCGAAGCCGCGGTAATACACGGCCATGAAAGCGAACGTCAGCACGAGACCGATCGCCATCGCGCGCGCGCCCTTCACGATGTTGTCCTTGCCGAGGCTCGGGCCGATCGTCCGCTGCTCGACGATGTAGATCGGGGCTGCGAGCGAGCCGGCGCGCAACAACAGCGCGAGCTCGCGCGCCTCTCCGCTCATGAGGCCGGTGATCTGAAAACTCGAGGAGAACACGCCACGGATCGTCGCGACGCTGATCACCTCCTCCTCGGTGCACTCCCGGCCGCTGCGCTGACCGCGGCAGGGTTCACCCTCGGCGAGCCGTTTCTTCTCGATGAACACGACCGCCATGCCGCGCCCGATGTTTTCCTGGGTCGTCTTCAGCATTTCCTGCGCACCACGACCATCGAGCTTGACGAACACGGCCGGCTGCCCTTCCGCGAAGCCGGCGGTCGCATCGGTGAGCTGATCGCCCGAGACGATAATGTCCCGCTTCAACAGCACCGGAGTGCCGTCGCGGCGCTCGTACAGCTTCGAGCCGAGCGGTGCGCGCTTGTTGCGCGCGGCCTCGTACGGATCGTTAGCCTCGTCGGCCAGCCGGAACTCGAGCGTTGCGGTAGCACCGAGCACGCGGATCGCTTCGTTCGGATCCTGTACCCCCGGCAGTTGCACGACGATCCGGTCCACGCCCTGGCGCGCGACGATCGGTTCCGAGACGCCGAGCTCGTTGACACGATTGCGCAGTGTCGTGATGTTCTGCTGGATCGCGAAATCCTGTCGCTGCTTGATCTGATCCGGGGTCAGACGCGCAACGATCACCGGGCCGGACGGCCCTTCTTCGACGTCGAACTCGAGACCCTGCTCAGGCTCTGAGAGTGCACTGAGCGCGGCATCGACCTGCGCGGGATCGCGCAAAGTCACGCGCACTGCGCCGCTGCCGGTGACGACACTCGAGTACGGGATCCTGACCTCGCGCAGCGTGCTGCGAAAGTCCCGTTCGATTCGCTCGAGGGCCTGATTGATCGCGCCGACGACGTCGACCTCATACAGGAAGTACACGCCGCCGCGCAGATCGAGTCCCAGACTCATCGGCTTCAGGCCGATCCCGCGCAGGAACGCGGGCATGCGGGTCGAACTCGTCAGCGCGACGACGTAATCGCGAGCGGTGGCCTCGAGGATCGCATCGCGTGCGCGCAGCTGATCGTCGACGTCGTCGAAGCGCAGCACCAGCCTGCCATCCTCGATGTAGGACGCGTTCGGCGCGATGTCTGCCGCCTGCAGAATGCCCTCGATGCGCTGCTGGCCGATGCTGTCGATCGCCCCGCGATCGTCGCGGGCGAGTTGCAGCGCCGGGTCCTCGCCGAACACGTTGGGCAATGCGAGCACCAACCCCGCGCCGAGCACGATCAGAACGAGCCAGTACTTCCAGGTCGGGAACTGGTACATGAAAGGGTTCCGGATGCGGGACGAGCGGTCAGGCGCTCTTCAATGTGCCTTTCGGGAGCACCTGGGCGATCGTATGACGTTGCACCTTCACGCGAACGCCTTCGGCCACCTCGACCGTGAGGAACTGATCGCCGACCTCGGAGATCCGTCCAAGCATACCCCCACTCGTGACGACTTCGTCGCCGGTCGCGAGCTCCGCGACCATCGCGCGATGTTCCTTGGCCCGCTTCTGCTGCGGCCGGATCAGCAGGAAGTAAAAGACGACGAAGATCAGGAGCAACGGCAGCAACTGCATGAACACACTCGGCTGCCCTGCCCCGGTCGGTGCCGACTGGGCCCAGGCGCTCGCGATCAAGCCATCCATCCGCGTGATTCCTGTGCTGGGGGTCCGGGCGGGACCCGAAACGAGCCGCGGATTATACACACCGCCGCGCGGGCCGATCAGGCCGCGGTCAGCCGGCAGGACGGCATCCCGACTCAGCCGGCTGCGGCCGGTCCGGGCTCCTGGCGCGTCTCGAAATCCCGGACGAACGCGTCGAGGTCATCCGCCACGATGGCCGCACGCAGACGCCGCATCAGGTCGAGGTAGTGGTGCAGGTTATGGATCGTTGCGAGCCGCGAGGCGAGGATCTCTCCGCATCGGTCGAGATGGCGCAGATAAGCGCGTGAATAATGACGGCAGGTATAGCAGGCGCAGGAGGCGTCGACCGGACGGGTGTCGCGTTCGTGGACGGCGTTGCGGATCTTCAGTACCCCCGTCGTCGTGAACAGGTAGCCGTTGCGAGCATGGCGCGTCGGCATCACGCAATCGAACATGTCGACACCACGCAGGACGGCGGCGACGACGTCCTGCGGTGTGCCTACACCCATCAGATAGCGAGCGCGGTCGGCGGGCAGGTGGGGTTCGAGCTCGTCGAGCACGCGTTCGCGTGCGGCGCGCGGTTCGCCAACTGCAAGACCCCCGATCGCATACCCATCGAACGCGATGTCCTTCAGACCCTGCAGAGAGGCGAGCCGCAGCGACCGGTACATGCCGCCCTGCACGATGCCGAACAGGGCATTGCGGTTCTGGAGACGATCGAATTCCGCGCGACAGCGGGCGGCCCAGCGCAATGACAGTTCCATCGACTTGCGCGCCTCGTGCTCGCTCGCGGGATACGGTGTGCATTCGTCGAAGATCATCACGACGTCGGCATCGAGAGCGTGCTGCACCTGCATGGACCGCTCCGGCGTCAGCAGCACGAGGTCGCCGTTGACCGGCGATCGGAAACGCACGCCTTCCTCGCTGACCTTGCGGAGCTTTGCGAGGCTGAACACCTGAAAGCCGCCTGAGTCGGTCAGGATCGGACCATCCCAGTGCATGAAGGCGTGCAGCCCGCCGTGCGCCGCGATGACGTCCTCGCCCGGCCGCAGCATCAGATGGAAGGTATTGCCCAGAATGATCTCTGCCCCGAGACCCTGCAGCTCTTCCGGGGTCATCGCCTTGACGGTTCCATAGGTGCCGACCGGCATGAACGCCGGAGTCGCGACGAATCCGTGGGCAAGCCGCAGAGTGCCCGCGCGCGCGCGGCCGCTGCGGGCTTCCACGGAAAAATTCACTGCCGCACCCCGGACGCAGGCGTCACGAACATCGCGTCACCGTAGCTGAAAAACCGGTACCGCTCGCCGACGGCGTGGCGGTACGCATGCATCACATGGGTGTGACCGGCAAATGCGCACACGAGCATCAGCAGCGTCGACTCCGGCAGGTGAAAGTTCGTCAGCAACGCATCGACGACCTGAAAGCGATACCCCGGCCGGATAAAGAGTCGCGTCTCGCCCGCAAACGGCCGCAGCACTCCCGCAGCCGCCGCGCTCTCGAGACTGCGCACGACCGTGGTACCGACGGCAATGACCCGGTCCCCTCGCTGACGCGCCGCGGCTACCGCGTCACAGACCTCCTGAGACACGTGCGCAATCTCCGCGTGCATCCGGTGCTCGTCGAGGCATTCGACGCGCACCGGCTGAAAAGTGCCTGCGCCGACGTGCAGGGTCAGCGTGACTGACGCGACACCTTTCTCTCGACAGGCATCGAGCGTCGCCGCGTCGAAATGCAGTCCGGCCGTGGGTGCAGCCACCGCGCCGGCGTTGCGAGCATAGATGGTCTGGTAGCGCTCGCGGTCCGCGGCACCGGCAGCCCGCTCGATGTACGGCGGCAGCGGCATGCTGCCCTCGCGCTCGAAATACTCGAGCGGCTCGGTGTCGAGCTCGAGTTCGAACAGGTCGTCGCTGCGACCGGCAAGCGTCGCGTGCGCTCCGCCGGGCAGCGCCAGCGAGGCGCCCGGTCGCAGCGCACCTCCGCCTCGCAGGTGCGCCAGCACGCGGTGTTGCCCGAGGATACGTTCGAGCAGGATCTCGATGCGGCCTCCCGTCGGCCTGCGCGCCCAGACACGTGCCGGGATCACCCGGGTGTCGTTGAGGACCAGCAGATCGCCGCGGGCCAGCAGGCCGGGAAAGTCCTGGAAGCGCCGATCCACCAGCGCGCCACTCGCGCCGTCGAGACATAGCAGGCGGCTGCCCGCCCGCTCGTACGTCGGCTCCTGTGCAATCAGTTCCGCGGGTAATTCGTAGGCGAAGTCGGAGCGTTGCATCGGGCGCGCATCTTACCGCGCGCTCACAGGAGTTGCGGTGCTCCCGCCGCCGCCTCGGGCGCAGGTGCAGGCGGTGGCATGGGCATCCGCCTCGGCTCGGCCGGTCGCATACGGGTGCCCGAGCGAGGGTTTTGTTCCGGAACGACGATCTCCAGGGTTCGGTGCTGCTGGTCCCGCAGCAGCTCGATCGCGACGGTCTCGCCCGGCGCGTAGCTGGCGAGTATCGCGAGTGCGTGCCCCGGATTGCGGGGTATCCGCCCGCCGATACTGCGAATCACGTCGCCCTCCTCGAGGTCGTGCTGCCCGTTCGGCGGCATCCGCACGATCAGCAGGCCGCCGTCCGTCCCGAAGTAACGGCCGAGTTGCGGCGTGACTGCCACGAGCTCGAGCTGGTCGAATGAGCTCGCGTGCAAACGCGCGAAACCTGCGAACGGCAGCGGCACAGCAGCCGGCAGCGCAATATCGAAGGACTCCGCGAGACTGCGGGCGACGACGGGTGCGGTGCGCAGCTCACCGTCGCGGCGGTATTCGAGGATCACCTGCTGCCCGTCCTGGACCGCTCGCATCAGCTCGATCAGGCGTCGCTGCGGCTGCTCGGCGCCGAGCTGCTCGCCATCGAGCGCAACGATCAGGTCGCCGGCACGCAAACCCGCCTCGTCGGCCGGGCCGCCCGGGCTCACGCTCTGCACGGTGACCCCGGCACGCTCGCGATCGGGCGCAATCCCGATGCCGAGCACGGGCCGGTCGTGCCGCCCGCCGACCATGAAGAAGACGTCGCGATCGTTCGGCGGCATCACCTGCATCGTCAGCTCGGCGACTTCGCGTGCGGCCGCTTCGAGGCGCTCCCGGGCGGCTTCGAGCTGCTCGACCGTCGCAGTCGATGCGCCTTGAGCAGTGCGCTCGTCAGCGGCGATGGCGGCCGAGCTCACGCAGCACAGGCCGAGCACTGCGGTGACCGGCCAAACTCGGGAGCGGAATGTGAGTCGTTGCATGCGAGACCTCCGGATCAAAGCAGATCGATACGAAAATCAGAAGGCGAGGTGTTGCGCCTGGGCATAGCGCATGTTGACGAGCGAATCGAGCAGCCTGACCCGCTCCTGCCACAGGCGTCCGACCTCGGCCTCGGAAAGGCCCGCGTCCGCGGCGAACAGCAACGTCGCATCGACACGTGCGATGCGCGCCTCCAGCGTGTCGAGCATCAGTGCAGTACCGGCACGCTCCGCCCGCGGCCGCCCCGGCAGGCGCTCGAGCGTGAATTCGAGGGACTGGGAGTGCGCGATCAGACGGGACAGATCGACGGGTTCTGCGGCGGACGGCGGTTCCAACTGAGCTGAGGGCCCGGCGGTTGCGGCGGTCCGCGCGGCGGGACGGTGACCGGGCGTTTCAGCCAGTCGACTGACGAGCAGCACGATCAGCGCAGCCGCCGCGACGCCGGCAGCGAGCCACTCCCGTCGCGGGCGCTCCGCCGATCGCCAGGCTCGGGCGTCGAGTGCGGCTGCAACGCGACCCCAACCTCCGGCAGGCGGCTCTGGTCCGGCAGTGCTCGCGAGGTACGCCTGCAGCTGTCGCATCTGGCGCAGCGACGCCGCACAGGTCGCACACCCGTCCACATGTCGTCGCACGGCAGCATCGACGGGGCTGCCATCGCGCAGGTTCAGGAGATCGTGGAGGGATGCGTGCATGAGGGAGGGACCTCCTCGCGAGCCGACAGCGCCTCGCGCAAGCGTGCATGGGCGCGCGCGAGCTGCGACTTCGAAAAACTGATGCTGCGCCCGAACGCTTCGGCAATCTCCCCGTGGGTGTAGCCTTCCACATCGTGCAGCCAGACGACGGCGCGCGACAGCGGCTCGAGACGCGCAAAAGCGCGCTCGATATCGATCGTTGCGAGTACGGCGCAGTCGTGATGGGAACCGGGATGCACCAGCGTCTCGAGCTCCTCATCCTGCGATCGCGACTCGCCGATCATGCGCACACGTCGCCAGGGCGAACGGATCTGCATCAGGCATTTGCGCACGGCGATCCTGCGTACCCAGGCACCAAACGGACCGTCACCGCGATAACTTGCGCAATTCGTCAGGATCTCGACGAACACGTCCTGCAATAGCTCCTCGGCGAGGGCGCTCGAGCCCATCAGACGCCGGACCAGCCGATAGACGGGCCGCGCGAACGCGAGGTAAATCGCCTGATGCGCGGCGCGATCCCCGCACTTCGCACGGGCGACCACGTCCGCATCGACCTCGGCTCGCATGAACGAACTCATTGGACTCCATGATGCACGAGCGCGGGAAAAGGTCGCGCGCGCCGGCTTTCTCGCGGGGCGGCCGTTACCTATACTTGGCGCCCGCAGCCGGGATGGCGGAACTGGTAGACGCAGCGGACTCAAAATCCGCCGGTGGCGACACCGTGCAGGTTCGATTCCTGTTCCCGGCACCACGACACGTTGGCAGGCAGCAGGGAGCAGGCAGAGCCTGCGGCGCTACCTGACCTCGACGCCTGCCACCTGCCACCTGCCACCTTCTGCTCGCGATGAACTTCTGCTCCGCCTGCGGGCAACCCGTGACTCTGCGCATCCCGGCGGGCGACAACCTGCCGCGATTCGTCTGCACCTCCTGTGCGACAGTCCATTACGAGAACCCGAAGATCGTCGTCGGCTGTGTGCCGGAGCTCGACGACGGCCGGATTCTGTTGTGTCGGCGTGCGATCGAGCCACGGCGCGGTTACTGGACGATTCCTGCCGGGTTCATGGAGAACGACGAAACGCTGCAGGCAGGCGCCGCCCGGGAATCATACGAGGAGGCGCTCGCGCCCGTAGAGATCGGCTCGATGCTCGCGATCGTACACGTGCTGCATGCGCGTCAGGTCCACATCACGTTCCGCGCGCGCCTCTCGCCCGCCGAATTCGGCGTCGGCGCCGAGAGTCTCGAGGTCATCCCCTGCACAAAAGCAGCGATCCCCTGGAATCAGCTCGCGTTCCGCAGCGTCGACTTTGCGTTACGGCGCTATTTCGAGGATCGTGAGGCTGGCCTCGAGGGTTTGCATTATTCGGAAATCGATCTGCGGCGCGGGTGATCGCTCGCCGAGGGTCGCCCGCTTGCAGTCCCGGTCACCTTTGGCAGAATACGCAGCCCGTGAAGACCGGAGCCCGGTCGATCACGCCGGAACGGAGTTACAGATGACCTTCGTCGTCACCGAGAACTGCATCAAGTGCAAGTACATGGACTGCGTCGAGGTCTGCCCGGTCGACTGTTTTCACGAGGGTCCGAACTTCCTCGTGATCGACCCCGACGAATGCATCGACTGCACGCTGTGCGAGCCTGAATGTCCGGCAGAGGCGATATTCTCCGAGGAAGACGTCCCTTCGGGGCAGCAGCACTTCCTGGAATTGAATGCGGACCTCGCGAAGTCGTGGCCGGTGATCACCGAGCGCAAGGAGCCGCCGCCCGATGCGAAGGAATGGGACGGCCGTCCCGACAAGCTCGAATTGCTGGAGCGTTAGGGAACCTTAATCAGAGGATCCTGGCGTCCCGAGCGGACGCGGCCACCCGCTCAGCGCTTACTCGCCACCTGCTCGGCATCGAGCTGATCGAGGTATTCGGCGAGTTTCGCCGGCGGGACGTACCCCCCCAGATAATCGCCGCCCGCGGAGATGATGGCCGGGGTGCCACGCACTCCCATTTCTTCACCCAGCGCGTGTTGCTTCGCAATCGCTGCATCGTTGCAGTCGGCAGGACGCGCAACGTTCTGTCCGTTCTTCGCACGGGTGATCGCATCGCGCCGATCCTTCGAGCACCAGACCGCTTCGGCCTTATCCCATGATGGCGTGTCTGGCCCGCTGCGCGGATAGGCGAGGTACCGCACCTCGATCCCGAGTGCGTTCAGCTTCCCGATTTCGCTGTGGAGCTTGCGGCAATAGCCACAGTCGATGTCCGTGAACACGGTCACCGTGTGCTTTACGGCAGCGGGCGAGAACACGATCATTTCGGATTCGTCGGCCGCGGCCAGGGCCGTAGCACGCGCCGCCATTCGGCGCTCCTCGGTGACGTTGCGGCGCGACTCGACGTCGTACAGATCGCCATCGAACAGATAGCGCCCGTCCGCGCTCACGTAGACGACGTATGCGCCGAGCGATACCTCGTAGAGACCCGCTACCGGAGAAGCATGAATATCCTCGACCTTCGCACCAGGCACTTTTGCGGCGATTACCGCACGGACGCTGGCGGGCGGGTCGTCAGCCTGCGAAGTCACGCAGGCGAGCGTCAGCGCCACGGCGACGCAGCCGCTCACGATCTTCATGGGATGCGACATGATCTCTCCGGATCCGAGGGACGTTGTCCCCTGAGACAGCGACGGTCCGTTGCAGTTCGGTTCGTTGGGGTTCGAGTCTAACAGACGGTCTGCCGCGCGAGGCCGATTCGGCCGCGGCCGCGCCGGGGTCAGCCACGCGGGTGATGCTGGGAGTGCAGTTCCTTCATGCGCTCCCGCGCCACGTGTGTGTAGATCTGAGTCGTCGACAGATCACTGTGACCGAGCAGCATCTGCACGACCCGCAGGTCGGCGCCATGATTCAGCAGGTGGGTCGCGAACGCGTGGCGCAGCGTATGCGGCGAGAGTTCCTTCTGGACGCCGGCCTTGCGGGCATAGCGCTTGATGATGTGCCAGAACGCCTGGCGCGTCATCCGATCGCCCCGACGGGTCGGAAACAGATAGTCGGTCTGGCGGTCGAGCAGGATCTCGCCTCGGGCGCTGCGCACGAACTGTCCGAGCCAGCGCACAGCTTCATCGCCGAGCGGAATCATGCGCTCGCGATCACCCTTGCCGATGATGCGCAACACGCCCTGGTTCAGGTTGACCTGCGTCGCCTTGAGGTTCACGAGCTCCGAAACCCGCAGCCCGGTGGCGTAGAGGACCTCCAGCATCGTCCGATCGCGGTGGCCCAGAGGATCCTGGATTGCGGGCGCAGCGAGCAGGGCCTCGACTTCCTCTTCCGTCAACGACTTCGGGAGCGAGCGACCGATTTTCGGCATCGCGATCTGCGCGGTCGGATCCTCCTTCAGCGTGCCCTCGCCGAGCAGGTGACGATAGAACCGTCGGAAGCTCGACAGTTGCCGTGCAGTCGAGCGCGGCCGGGCGCCGGCTTCCACACGCCAGGCGATGAACCCGAGCAGGTCCGCGCGGCGTGCATTCACCAGCGCGACACCACGCGCCGCGAGCCAGCGATCGAGCGCAGTCACGTCCGCACGATAGGCAGCGAGCGTATTCGGCGAGAGTCCTCGCTCCATCCATACAGCGTCGAGAAAGCGATCGATCGCCTCGGCGGATGGCGACGTCGTCGCATCACCCTCCGCCCCGGAAGCGTGCGCCTCGGCGGTTGATCGTGACAGGCTGCTCATCGGGTTGCGGATCGGGGCACGGATCCCCTGACGGTTCCGGCGCCTGCATATGCGGGCGAGCCGGAGTATGCGGGGGGGTCTGGGGGGTCGACGTGACCTCTCTCACAGAACCCCGGAGCAATTAACATAAAGAGAACCAGTTCACGGAATTCGCCTGTTTTCATTCGCTCGGGCACGCGAGAGACTTGCACTCCCGCCTCCGAGCCACCGCCTATCGTGCCGACGACCCGTCACCTCGCTCGCGCTGCCTACGGCCTTTATGCCTGGACGACGTTCACGCTGCTGACGACGCTGACGTTGGTCGCAGTCCTGATTCTTCCGGGCCTGCGGCTCCGGCGCGCGATCGCTCACGGGATGGCCAGCTTCGCGCTGCATGCGATCGGCATGCCGGTCACGATCCTGCATCGTGAGCACCTGCCGGACGAACCCTGCGTCGTCGTTGCGAATCATGCCAGCTACCTCGACGGGGTCATCCTGAAAGCCGCCCTGCCGGCCCGGTTCTCATTCGTAATCAAGAAGGAGATGGTTCAGGTGCCGTTTGCGAGTCTGTTACTGCGCCGGATCGGATCGCAGTTCGTCGACCGCTTCAATCGACACTCGGGCGGGCTCGACGCACGTCGCCTGATGCGCGCAGCGGCGGCGGGTCAGTCGCTCGTGTTTTTCCCGGAGGGCACCTTCACGAGCCGTGTCGGCCTGGACCGGTTTCACAGTGGTGCGTTCGCGACCGCAGTGCGTTCCGGCCTGCCCGTCGTGCCGCTCGCGATCCGCGGCGCCCGGCGAGCCCTGCGGTCCGGCAGCCCGTGGCCGAAGCCCGGACGCCTCGAGGTCGAAGTCTTGTTGGCGCTCGCCCCCGCAGACCCCGCCGCGGGCGTCGCCGCGATCCATGCGCTGCGTGACCAGGCGCGGGCACGCATCCTGCTGGCGCTCGGGGAACCCGACCTGACGGCCTGCCCCGAGCACAGCGCACCGCCCGCGACGGCCGCCTGAGAGCGGCCACCGGCACTTCACCCTTACATGTTGCGGCGGTACTGCCCGCCTACTTCATAAAGTGCATGCGAAATTGCGCCGAGGCTGGCGACCTTGACGCTTTCCATCAGCCCGGCGAAGACGTTGCCGCCTTCGGCGGCTGCCCGTTGCAGGCGCTCGAGGGCTGCTGGATGGCGGTCGGCGTTACGCGCGAGAAATGCGCGGACGGACGCGACCTGTGCCTGCTTCTCCTCTTCGGTCGAGCGAATCAGCTGCGCGTTCGCAATCTCCTCCTTGGAAGGATCGGCCGCGAGATACGTGTTGACGCCGATGATCGGCAGCGAGCCGTCGTGCTTCTTGTGCTCGTAATACAGAGACTCTTCCTGGATCCGGCTGCGCTGGTACATCGTCTCCATCGCCCCGAGCACGCCGCCGCGTTCGGACAGCCGCTCGAACTCCTGGTACACCGCCTCCTCCACGAGGTCGGTCAGGTATTCGACCGCAAAGCTTCCCTGCCACGGATTCTGATTTTTGTTGAGGCCGAGCTCCTTGCCGATGATCAGCTGAATCGCGACTGCGCGGCGCACGCTCTCCTCCGTGGGCGTCGTCAGTGCCTCGTCGTAGGCATTCGTGTGCAGACTGTTGCAGTTGTCGAACAGGGCATACAGCGCCTGCAGCGTCGTGCGGATGTCGTTGAAATGGATCTCGCGCGCGTGCAGCGATCGACCCGAGGTCTGGATGTGGTATTTCAGCATCTGGCTGCGCGGTCCGGCGCCGTAGCGGTCGCGCATCGCCCGCGCCCAGATGCGACGCGCAACGCGGCCGATGACGGCGTACTCCGGATCCATCCCGTTGCTGAAGAAAAACGACAGATTCGGCGCGAAATCATCGATCTGCATACCGCGCGCCAGGTAGTACTCGACGATCGTGAAGCCGTTCGCGAGCGTGAACGCGAGCTGCGTGATCGGATTCGCTCCGGCCTCGGCGATGTGGTAGCCGGAGATCGAGACCGAGTAGAAATTGCGGACGTTACGCTCGATGAAGTACGCCTGCACGTCGCCCATCATCCGCAGCGCGAATTCGGTCGAGAAGATACAGGTGTTCTGCGCCTGGTCTTCCTTCAGGATGTCGGCCTGCACCGTGCCACGCACCTGTGACAGCGCATCCGCGCGGATCCGCTCGTAGGTTGCGCGCTCCACGACCTGATCCCCGCTGACACCGAGCAGCCCGAGGCCGAAACCGTCGTGACCCCGCGGCAACTCGCCGCGGTAGGTCGGTCGCTCGCGGTCACGGTACAGCTCGGCAATCTTCCGTTCGGTTTCCGCCCACTTGCCTTCAGCCTTCAGATACCGCTCCACCTGTTGGTCGACCGCAGTATTCATGAACATCGCGAGGATCATCGGCGCCGGACCGTTGATCGTCATCGACACCGACGTCGTCGGCTCCACGAGATCGAAACCGGAATAGAGCTTCTTCATGTCATCGAGCGTCGCAATCGACACGCCCGAATTGCCGATGCGGCCGTAGATGTCCGGTCGCTCGTCCGGATCCTCGCCGTACAACGTCGTCGAATCGAACGCGGTCGACAAACGTGTTGCGTCGTGACCGGCCGACAGATAATGGAAACGCCGATTGGTGCGCTCCGGTGCACCCTCACCGGCGAACATCCGCGTCGGATCTTCCAGTTCGCGCCGATAGGGATAGACACCTGCCGTGTACGGATAGCTGCCGGGCAGATTCTCCGTCAGCAGGAATTCGAGCTGCTCACCCCAGTCGCGATAGCGCGGTACGGCGATCTTCGGCATCTTCTGCTGCGACAACGTCGTCGTGTAATTGTCGCCACGGATCTCGCGGCCCCGCACCTGATAGGTGTACTGCTCGTCGGTCGCGGACTGCACGCGTGCCGGCCACTCCTTGAGCAGCCTGAGACCTTCTGCGCCAACTGCATCGAGCGACTCGTTGTACCGCCGACGCAGCCTCGCAAGACTCGAGTTTGCGGCATCCTCGAGCGCCGATTCGGTGTAGGCATCGAGCGCTGCTGGCAGCTGCGGGTCTTCGAGCTCGGCCAGCGAGCGGTACAAACCGTGGGCACGACTCGCGGCCTCGGCACGCTCACGCGCTTCTGCGTGCCGCCCGCGCCCGTTCGCGGCGATCTCCCCGAGGTAGCGCACGCGGTCGCCGGGTATGA
>Ga0268386_10000682_pt1 | contig 22041 bp, 16 predicted proteins | sample RVTome_15_FD_200260 | JGI IMG/M metagenome (GOLD analysis project Ga0268386, IMG submission 200260) | Soil microbial communities from uranium-contaminated site in the Upper Colorado River Basin, Wyoming, United States - RVT150D86... ...
GCCAACGCGCTGAAGATCAGCCAGTCCAGCGTCGTGAAGTTCAGCCAGAAGCTCGGCTTCAAGGGCTATCCGGATCTCAAGTACTCCATCGGGGAATCGCTCGCGCGAGGGGATGGCGTCGAGCGCGATAATCACGTCGAGCAGAAGCCGGAAGATCCGCACTCGGCGCTTGCCGAAAGTCTCTGGTACAGCAAGACAAGAGCGGAGCAGGAAACGCGGCTGATCAATCCGTCAACGAAGGTCGACGAAATCGCGGAGGCGATCGGCAAGGCCGGAAAAGTCTTCATCATCGGTCTTGGAGAAGACGGAATTCCTGCGCGCTGGTTTGCAATGCGCCTTTCGCTGCTCGACATTCTCACGGTGCACCACTTCGACCCCGTGCTGATGACCGCAAGTATTGCCACAGCCGTCGCCGGCGATGTGCTGATGGTGTTCTCCGAATACGGACAGCAGCCTGCGCTGTGCCAGATCGGGCGCCAGTTTCGCGAGCGTCATGGTAAGGTCGTTTCGGTCACGCGCCATACCGCGAACCCTCTGCGCGCCCAGTCGGACCAGTCGCTGCTGGTTTCGGCGCACGACGAGCGCGAGCATATCGAGCCGTTGCTTTACCAGGCGGCGCTGCGCCACCTGCTCGACATGCTGTTCGTGATCCTGAGCGAGAACGGCGACGGCCGGCTCGACCGCTATTCGGCCAACCTCGAGCGCATACAGAACCTGCACGAACCCTGATCGACTCCAAAGCGCTTTTCGACAACGCAACAACGCAGCGTTCGTTAAGCCGGCGCCTGATGTCAGCGCGAGGCGGCAACGATCAGTAGCCCCCACCCGGTCCCGCGGCTCGCGCGCAGGTCGCCGATCGCATTTCCTTCACCCGCGGCGGCTGTCGCGATGTGGAATAGCGCGGAACCTGCAGAACGCCGCCGGCATCCAGGCATGCCTCCTTGCGTAGCTCGAACTCCTCGATCGCCTGCAGGCGAGCGTCGACCCGTCGGTATTCGCGATCGGCGCGTTCCTTCACGGCGGGTGTGCCCGATGCGCATCCCCAGAGCATCGGCAGGACCAGTAAAGCGAGTGCTTTCATGGCCTTATTCCCCATCTTATAACTTCTAGTTATTAGACAGAGATTACTCCGACTGAGCGTCCTGTAAAAGGTCTATACGAACGCGCGTGACCCCGCGCAGGGCTCGCCAGGCCTTCCGGCGTGCGGAAATCCGGGCCCTTCGCCGGCGCTTCTGGCCCGGATTTTGCAGCTCATGGCATTATTCGGCCTCAGATGAATGGGCCGCCAAACGTCCGCCACTCCTGAAGCGACGTAGTCATTACCACAAACGGAGAGCCAACCCGGAATGAACAAACCCGCTGATACTCACCCGGTCCGTGACTCGCGCGCGTCCCGCGCCGACAGGATCCTGTTCGCAGGGTTCATCGTTGCCGTGGCGGCACTGCTGTTCATCGGCGGCTCTCTGGCGACCGCCGTCGGCGTCACACCCGGGCCGCAAATTGCGCGAGCTTACGAGGGAGGCAAGGCCTTCTACGCGAAGCTCTTCCATCACGACGACGTGTACCAGTCCGACCTGTGGTATCCGGCACGCACCGAGGCGCGCGGCGTGTCCGTCATCGATACGGAACGAGCAGAACAGGGTGTAACGCTCTACACCTCCGGGCACGAAGCGGCGGCTTACCTGATCTCCATGGACGGGGAGGTGCTGCACAAATGGCAGCGGCCGTTCAGCGCCGTGTGGAACGAGAGCGCGGCGGTCAAACATCCGCAGCCGGATTCTCACGTTTACATGCGCAAGGCGCGGCTCGACGCGAATGGCGATCTGCTCGCGATCTATGAGGGAGCGGGCGACACGCCTTACGGATACGGCCTGGTCAAACTCGACAAGGACTCGAACGTCATCTGGAGTTACCTGCAACCCGCGCATCACGATTTCGATCTTGCGCCGGACGGCAGGATCTTTGTGCTGACCCAGGAAATCATCGATGAGCCGCTGCCGCAACTCGCGCACCTGGCCTCTCCGCGCCTGGACGACTTTGTGGTGATTCTCTCCTCGGACGGAGAGGAGCTGAAAAAAATGCCACTGCTCGACATTGTCGAGCAATCGGACTACCGGCAGTTGCTCTGGGAGATATCCTCCTTTGCCCTCGCGGACGTCCTGCATACGAACAGTGTGCACGTCATAACCGAGCAGGAAGCCGAGCGCTTCCGTTTCGGCACAGCGGGACAGTTGCTCGTTTCCTTTCGCGAACCCAGCGCTATCGGCGTGATCGATATCAATGAAGGGAAGCTCGTCTGGGCGGCCAAGGGTTACTGGACAGGACAGCATGACCCTCACATCCTGGAGAATGGGAACATCTTAGTGTTTGACAACCGCGGGAATTTCAGGAAGCCTGAGGGCCGTTCACGCGTGTTGGAGTTCAACCCCGAAACAATGGAGATCGTGTGGCAGTACGCCGGCACGGCGGATTCTCCTCTTGACAGCGACATTCGTTCCTACAGCCAGCGCCTGCGTAACGGAAACACACTCATCACGGAATCGAACGGCGGCCGCATCCTGGAAGTTGCATTCGACGGGTCGATCGTCTGGGAATATACGAACCCCGTTCGCGGCGGGCCGGACAATGCAAAGATCCCGATCATCTGCAAGGCGCAGCGACTCGACGCGTTTGCCGCGTCCGCGCTTCTGAAAATTTCGCTCGAAACCTGACGGTGACCTATGAAAAAGTCTAAGACCTGCGCTTCACTCTTGAGCTGCGGCATGCTGTTTTTGCCTGTCGCGGCATACGCCTACGTCGGGCCTGGTGCAGGGCTCAGCCTGCTGGGCGCGTTGTGGGCGCTGATCGTGGCGGTCGCCGCCGCAATTGTCTTCCTGTTCGCGTGGCCGATACGGCGCATGCGGCGCCGCAAACGTGAGGAACGGGAACTCGCGGAACGGGAGCGCGGAGAGCATGGCCGGACCACCGCTCCGGATATCGATGAGGACAGGCCTGCACCGGTTCCGGCGCAAGAGTCCAGAGAACCACGCGGCTCATGACACTGGGCCTGTTCGATCTGCCTGCTCCTCTGCTGCAGTGGGTCGACGAACGCGTAACCAGCGTCGTTCCCGCGGCCCTGTCCATTGCGATGTGGGCAGTGCTCGGCGGCATCGTTTGCCTGGAGCTTTACAGGATCGTCTCGCCCCAGGAGCGCATCGGCAGGATCAAGGGCGATGCCAAAACGGCCCAGCAACGGCTCTCCGCCTATGACGGCGAAATGGAGGGAGCCTGGCCGCTGATGAAATCGATGCTGGGCCTTTCATTAAAGCGCGTCGGCATCGTGATACCCGCGACCCTGGTGGCGGCATACCCGATCATTGCGTTGCTGGTCTGGATGAGCAGCGCCTACGGTCATGTTTTCCCGCCGCAAGGTGAAGACGTGGCCGTGACCGTGGCCGAACCCCTGGCCGGGCATTGGATCGAGCGCGGGCGCGAGTCGCCCCCGCAGATCCAGGCCACGCAGCCGGACGGCAGCACGGTCATCGATGTTCCGCTGGCGGCGGCGGTGCCGGTTGTTCACAAGCGCCAATGGTGGAACCGTTTGATGGAGAACCCCGCCGGCTATCTGCCTGAGGAGGCGCCTGTGGACGAGATTCGGATCGACCTGCCGAGGCGCGAGCTGCACGGCTTCGGGCCGGCGTGGATGCGCGGTTGGGAAGCCATCTTTCTGCCGGTCCTGTTCGTTTCGGCGCTGACGTACAAGATCGTCAGGCGCATCGACTAGGATTATTCATGAACGGGCGAGCGATAGTGGTTGCCGGAGCCATGCCTGGTGGGGGAGGTGTTTCCAGGAACGCCGTGAACCCGTCCATGGGGGCTTCGCGCAAACATCCCTGTTTGCGACGATCCACGACTGGAGGATGCGGGAGTTGCGGGCCGGAATCCACCACAGGTTATGACTGAAACGAATCGCGAACTCTCGGTACCGCGCTGGACCGACCTGCTGAGCGGCTTGCAGGAACGGCACACCGGGATGTGGGTCGGCCTGGGAAATCTCGAGAGCCGGATACTGGCCGAGCGGCTCGAGGGCGTGCCGATCGAGAAGCCGGTTTATATCGCCGGCCTCGCGCGTTCGGGAACCACGATCCTCCTCGAACTGCTGTCGCGGCATCCGCGGCTCGCGAGCCACAAGTACAGGGATTTTCCGCCGGTGCTGATTCCCTGGTTCTGGAACTGGTTCGTCGATCGCGCCGGGACGAGTGACGAGGCCGCGAGCGAGCGCGCGCACGGGGACGGGATCGAAGTGACGCCCGAGAGTCCGGAAGCTTTCGAGGAAGTGATCTGGATGGCTTTTTTCCCCAATCTTCACGATCCGGAAGTCAGCTCGGTTCTCGCGGCGGACGCGGTCAACAGGGAGTTCGAAAATTTCTACCGGGATCACATCCGGAAGCTGCTGCTGCTCCGCGGCGGGCGGCGCTACCTCTGCAAGGCCAATTACAACCTGACCCGCCTGGGTTACCTGCTGAAGCTGTTTCCGGACGCGAGGTTCCTGTTGCCGATCCGCGATCCTGTCTGGCACATCGCATCGCTCATGAGGCAGCACGAGCGATTCTGCGGGGAGCACCGGAGGGACGATCGCCTCAGGCGGCACATGAGCCGCGCCGGTCATTTCGAATTCGGGCTCGACCGGCGCCCGATCAACAGCGGCAACCCGCAAGTGACCCGCGAGGTCCGCGAACTGTGGGCGAAGGGAAACGAAGTCGAAGGGTGGGCGCTGTACTGGGCCGACCTGCACGGCCGCGTGGCGGAGCAACTGGAGCGTGACGATGCGCTCCGTCAAGCAACGATGATGGTCGACTATGAAGCGCTGTGCCGCGAGCCGGGCTCGGTCATGACCAAAGTGCTGACGCATTGCGATCTGCCCGCGAATGGTATCGGGAATGGGATCGACCTCGTCGCGGAGGCGAAGCGCACCGTCAGGCAGCCGACCTATTATCGGCCGGCATTCAGCGACCAGCAGGTCGCGTTTATCGAAGGCGCGACTTCACCGGTAAAGCGGAGGCTGGTCGCGTTCACGCGCTACGATGAGGCCAGGCAGAGCCAGTAGTTTCGTCACCTGCAGCTTGAAGCGCTCCTTAATGACTACGACGGGCCGAATCTCCAGGAACTCATATCTCACCGCGGCCTCAGCAGGCCCCGGTCCGCCAGGTTCCGCATCAGTTCCGCGATACCGAACGTCCACGGCGGCGCGCGATCGCAAGTCGTAACCCGGTTCTCGAGCAGGCCCAGCCGCTCCGAAGAGACGCAGACGCGGTCCCCGTCGCGGTGGGTAAACCCGAGGCCCGGCGCATCCCGGTCTATGATCGGCGCGAACATCGTCCCGAGAAACAATGCAAAACCGTCCGGATACTGGTGCTCGCGGCCGATCGTCTGGCCGACCAGTTCCTCCGGGTCGCGGCTGATCTCGACCATCGAGCTCTGCCCTTCGAGGCGGAAGCCTTCGTCGCCTTCTATTTCCAGCCGCACAATTGCCCGTCGCACGTCGTCGAGATCGAAAGAGCCGTCGAACATGCGTATGAAGGGCCCGATCGAACAGGACGCATTATTGTCCTTCGCCTTGCCGAGCAGCAGCGCGCTGCGGCCTTCGATGTCGCGCAGGTTCACATCGTTGCCGAGGGTCGCCCCGAGAATCCTGCCATTCGCATCGCAGGCGAGCACGATTTCCGGCTCCGGATTGTTCCATGCCGAATCGGTGCGCACGCCGATCCAGTCGCCCCAACCCACGGACGAAAGCGGCTGCGCCTTGGTGAAGATCTCGGCGTCCTTGCCGATCGCAACCTCGAGGTACTGCGACCACAGGCCGTCGGCGATCAAAGCCGACTTCAGTTTCGATGCGGCTGCCGAGCCGGGCCGGACCGTGCGAATGTCGGCGCCGATGCGGTCGCGCAGGCCGGATCGTATTTCTTCCGCATGTGACGCTTCGCCGCGGGCGCGCTCCTCGATCACGCGTTCGATGGCGGACGCGGCGAAGGTGACGCCGCTCGCCTTGATGCACTGCAGGTCGAACGGGGACAACAGGCGCAGTCCTCTCCGATCGCCGTATGCGGTCGCGATCGGCAAAGTGTCCACGGGGCCGAGATCCTCGCCCGCGGGAACGCTGCCGTCCCACGCGTTGAGCAGTTCCGACACGGTGGGGCATGCGTCGCTGACGTCGCGGGCGCTGCCGTCCGTGATGCACACGATCGACGGGCCGGCATCGGTTTGTACCCGGCCGACCAGCACCGCCGTCTGCCAGTCGGCAGGAAGACAGGACGGGAGCGTTGCGGGATCAGCCGGCAAGGTCAGAAATGGCCAATGCCAGTGGCCGGTGCCGCCGGCTTGTTCACTTCTTGGGCGGCGGGGCGACGGAGTCGCGCTTCACGAGCAAGTGAGGAACCACCTGGTCCATGACTACCCTCGTCTCGCCGTTTCGGCGGCGAATGCTACGCAGGAGCAGGTCGATCGACGTTTCCGCCATGTCGGCAATCGGCTGGTGAATGGTCGTGAGTTCCGGCCACACGGTGGTGGCGATCGGGGTGTCGTCGAAACCGACCACCGACAGGTCGCGAGGCACATCCAGGCCGCGCCTGTGCGCCACCGAGATCGCGGCAGCGGCCATGTCGTCGTTGCTGGCGAAGATCGCGGTAGGCGTCCGCTTGTGAGCGAGCAGTTTCTTCGTCGCCTCCAGCCCCGAGCGGTAGGTGAAGTAACCCTGCTGCACGAGCGAGGGATCCAGCGCAATGCCTGCCTCCAGCAGCGCGGCCTGGAATCCTTCGAAGCGCCGTGTACTGGCGGTCTGGTTCGGGTGGCCCTTGATGTACCCGATACGGGAGTGGCCGTGCTGGATCAGGTACTCGGTCATCTCCTTGCTGGCGCGAAAGTCGTCGATGCGCACACAGGAGATCTCGGAATGAAAACGCGCCGAGGCAACGGCCACGACCGGAACGTTCGCCGCCGTCAGTTCGGAGACGATCGCCTTCGATTCGCACAGCGGCGGCGGCAGGATCACTCCGGCAACTACCGTGGCGAGCTTGCGGGCGGCCGCGCGTTGCGCGGCGGTGCTGGTGTGCTCCCAGGTATCGAGGACGAGCTGCGCCGCGGTACGGCTTACGCCGGCCAGCGCGCCTACCAGGAGTTCGCTCAGGTAAGCGGCGCTGGGATTGGTGTAGATGAGCGCAATGCGCGCACCCTGCGCTGCGGCCAGCGAGCGCGCGGCCGGGTTCGGTGTGTAATTGAGGTCGCGCACCGCGTGCATGACGCGCTCGCGGGTCGCGTCGCGAACGTTCACGTTCCCGTTGATGACCCGCGACACGGTCATCGGGGACACGCCCGCCTTGTGCGCCACTTCGTGGATGGTTACCGCATCGCCTTTGCGCCGGACTGCTTTTTTCTTCACGGGTTGCGCTCGCCTCCGTAATGCGCGCGGCGATTCTAGCACCGCAGCGGGCCGGGAATGCCCGGCGCCGAAGCCGTAGTGCCGGCCCCGGCGCTATGGTACCGTTACCATTATAGTCGCAGGAAGGCGCTTTCGGGGTCGCAATGCGAGGCGATCAATGCTGGCAAGCCGCGTGAGAGGGGGTCTCTGCACCGGTCGCGGACGGTATCCCTTCGCCCGCGCCTTCCTTCCCGCCGTGCTCCTGTCTCTCACGAGTCTCTGTGACCAGGCGGCGGCCGAAGACGGGTACGAGTTATGGCTGCGCTACGGGGAGGTTGAGTCCGAATGGCTCGAACGGTACCGACGCAGCGTGACGCATCTCGTCGTCGAGGGCAGCTCGCCCACGTTCGAGGTCGCCAGGTCCGAGCTTGTTCGCGGGCTCTCGGGGCTCATGCGCACTGAGATGCCGGTCGAGCGCGAGCTTGCCGGTCCCGGCGCCCTGGTGATCGGGACTCCGCGTTCATCTTCGCTTGTTGCCCAATTGAATCTCGATCTGCGCCCGGCGGGGCCCGAGGGTTACCTGATCCGGAGCGTGCGTATCGGCCCCTTCCCGGCGACGGTCATCGCTGCGAACGAGGACATAGGCTTACTGTATGGGGCGTTCCACTACCTGCGTCTCCTGCAGACCCGCCAGCCTCTCGACGGACTCGATATTACCGAGGCGCCGCTGGTGCGCCACCGCATGCTCAATCATTGGGATAACCTGGATCGAACTGTCGAGCGCGGCTACGCCGGCGCGTCGATCTGGGACTGGCACCGGTTGCCGGATTATGTCGATCCCCGCTACGCCGACTACGCGCGCGCCAATGCATCGCTGGGGCTAAACGCAACTTCACTGACCAACGTCAATGCGAACGCCATCAGTCTTACGCCGCGCTACCTCGAAAAGGCCGCGGCGCTGGCAAATGTCTTTCGCCCGTATGGCATCCGCGTGTACCTGACTGCGCGCTTCAGTGCGCCGATGGAAATCGGCGGCCTCGATACGGCAGATCCGCAGGATGCCGGAGTGCGGCGCTGGTGGCGGCAAAAGGTGGACGAGATCTACCGTCACATACCCGACTTCGGAGGGTTCCTCGTCAAGGCGAACTCCGAGGGCCAGCCAGGGCCGCAGGACTATCGCCGCTCGCACGCTGACGGCGCCAACATGCTGGCGGAAGCGCTCGCACCGCACGGCGGCATGGTGATCTGGAGAGCGTTCGTCTACTCGGACGAGGAGCCGGACGACCGTGCGAAGCAGGCATACAACGAGTTCGTGCCGCTGGACGGGGCGTTCCACGACAACGTGATGGTCCAGGTCAAGAACGGCCCAATCGATTTCCAGCCGCGCGAACCCTTTCATCCGTTATTCGGTGCGATGCCGGAAACCCCGCTCACGATGGAGTTCCAGATCACCAAGGAGTACCTGGGATTCTCGACGCATCTCGCATACCTCGCGCCGTTGTTCGAGGAAACGCTCTCCTCCGATATTCGCGGCGACGGGACCACGGTTGCGGACATCATCGACGGCTCCCTGCACGGCTACGCCGAGACCGGGATCGCGGGAGTTTCGAATATCGGCACCGATCGCAACTGGAGCGGTTCGCACTTCGACCAGGCGAACTGGTACGCCTTCGGGCGCCTCGCCTGGAACCCGCGCCTCGGTTCCGAAGAGATTGCGCGGGATTGGCTGGGAATGACGTTCACGAACGATCCCGGGTTTCGAGGACCCGTTCTCGACATGATGATGCGTTCCCGCGAAGCAGTGGTCGACTACATGACGCCGCTCGGTCTGCACCACCTGATGGCTCGCGGCCATCACTACGGGCCCGGTCCCTGGGTGGAGGGCGGCTCCCGCGCCGACTGGACTTCGGTGTACTACCACCGCGTGACGACAAAGGGCATCGGCTTCGATCGCCTGCCCTCCGGCAGCGACGCAGTGTCGCAGTACGCGCCGAAGGTCGCGGCGCAATTCGCGGAGATCGACAGAGTTCCCGAAGAATTGCTGCTGTGGTTCTATCACGTGCCGTGGGACTATCGTACGCGATCCGGAAGGCCGCTTTGGGATGAGCTGGTGCATCGCTATACGCGGGGCGTGGAAACGGTACGCGAGATGCGGGAGACGTGGAAAAGTCTGGAACATTTCATCGACGCGGAGCGATACGGGCAGGTCGCGACCTTCCTCGGGATACAGGAAAAGGAAGCGCAGTGGTGGCGTGACGCCTGCATCGCGTACTTCCAGACCTTCTCGCGGCGGCCGCTACCGGACGGCTACGCGCCCCCGGAACATTCGCTCGAGTATTACCAGTCACTGTCGTTTCCGTACGCACCGGGCAACTAAAGGACGTCACGAGTTGTTCTTCAAAAGCTCAGCTGCCCTTGTGAGTAATAAACAATGAAGAGCTCGCCTGAAGAAACCGCCGTTCCAGCCCGCGCGCGCGACCGCGAGATCGTCGCCGCACGCGTCATCGTGACCTGCCCGGGCAGAAACTTCGTCACCCTTAAAATCGAGACACGCTCTGGAATCTCCGGCGTCGGCGATGCGACCCTGAACGGCCGTGAACTCGCGGTCGCAGCCTATCTCGAGGAGCATGTCGTGCCGAACCTGATCGGCCGCGACGCCGGACGGATCGAGGACACCTGGCAGTTTCTGTACAAGGGCGCGTACTGGCGCCGCGGCCCGGTCACCATGTCGGCGATCGCCGCAGTGGATGTTGCCCTGTGGGACATCCTTGCGAAGCTTGCGAACCTGCCGCTTTACCAGGTGCTGGGAGGACGGTCGCGGGATGGTGTACTGGTGTACGGGCACGCCAACGGTCGCGATCTGGACGAGACGAGTGCAGAGGTCGGTCGTTATATAAAGAAGGGTTTCCGCGCCGTGCGGGCCCAGTGCGCGGTGCCCGGCCTGAGCAAGACTTACGGCATTGGCGCGGGCGACAAGACATATGAACCCGCGGAGAGCGAGCTGCCCGTCGAAGCGTCGTGGTCGACGCCGGCATATCTGCGGCTCGTACCGACCCTGTTCGAGCGCTTGCGCGCCGACCATGGCGCCGAGGTGGAGCTGCTGCATGATGCCCATCACCGGCTTATGCCGGTGGAGGCCGCGCGACTCGCCAAGGACCTGGAACCTTACCGCCTGTTCTGGCTTGAAGACGCAACGCCTGCCGAAAACCAGCGCGCATTCGAACTGATCCGCCGCCACTCGGTCACGCCGCTTGCCGTGGGCGAGGTGTTCAACTCGATCTGGGACTGCAAGCATCTCATCGAACAGCAGCTCATCGATTACATCCGCACCACCATCGTGCACGCGGGCGGTGTGACGCACGTACGGCGGATCGCGGATTTCGCGGCACTGCACCAGGTGCGCACCGGATTCCATGGCGCGGCCGACCTGTCGCCGGTGTGCATGGGAGCCGCGCTGCATTTCGATACCTGGGTGCCAAACTTCGGCATCCAGGAGTACATGCCGCACACGGACGAGACGGATGAGGTGTTTCCCCACGACTACGTCTTTCGCGACGGGCGACTGTTCTGCGGCGAGGTGCCCGGCCATGGCGTCACGATCGACGAGGAGCTTGCGGCGCGCTTCCCCTATTCGCCGAAGCAACTGCCGGTTGCACGCCTCGACGACGGCACGATGTGGGATTGGTGAAGGTGCTTGGTAGAACCGCTGTAGGAGCCCGACCGCCATGGATGGCGGGAGTGCAGATCACGCAGGAGCACGTTATCTGCCGCCCTGCGGGCGACCGTCAAAAGCATCGCGACGTCTGTCGCCCGCAGTTGCCGTCCGCGAGCAACACCCAATCGAGTTCGATGCGCTCCCTTCGCCGTGGGCTCCTACAGCGCTTCTACTGCGCGTTCCCATGCTTTGCAGCAGCGGCGGTGGCACAGGCCGAGCCGGTCGCGTTCGACTGGTTCGAATACACCGGGCGCGATGCCGTGTTCGAACAGCCGCTGCCGCCCGGGCATTACCGAAACCCTGTGCTCGCGGGATTCTACCCCGACCCGAGCGTCACCCGGGCCGGCGACAGGTTCTACCTGGTCAATTCGACCTTCACGTACTTCCCGGGCATCCCCGTCTTCGAGAGCGTTGACCTCGTGCACTGGCGACAGATCGGCAACGTCATCGACCGGCCGTCGCAGCTCGATTTCGACGGCCTCGGCGTGTCGCGCGGTGTGTTCGCGCCGACCATCGAATTCAACGACGGTACCTTCTATGTGCTGAACACGGCAGTCGACAGCGGTGGCAATTACTTCGTCACCGCGAGCGACCCCGCCGGTCCATGGTCCGACCCGGTCTGGCTGCCGGGCATCGATGGTATCGACCCCTCGTTCTTCTTCGACGACGACGACAAGGTTTACATACTCAACAACGGCCCTCCGGAAACGGAACCTCTGTACGACGGCCATCGCGCCGTCTGGATCCAGGAATTCGACGTGGATGCGGGCCGACCCGCAGGACCTCGCAAGGTCCTGGTCGACGGCGGGGTCGATCCTTCGACGAAGCCGATCTGGATCGAAGGCCCTCATATCTATTCGCGCGACGGCTGGTATTACCTGGTCTGCGCCGAGGGTGGCACCGGGCCGAACCATTCGCAGGTCGTGTTGCGAAGCCGATCCGTATGGGGACCGTTCGAACCGTTCGATGGCAATCCGATCCTGACCCAGCGCGACCTGCCGTCCGACCGCGCGGACCCGGTCACCAACGCCGGCCACGCAGACCTGGTGGAAGGGCCGGACGGCCGCTGGTGGGCCATATTCCTGGCCACCCGGACATATGAGGACATCCATTACAACACCGGCCGTGAAACGTTCCTGCTGCCGGTCACGTGGCGGGAGGGTTGGCCGGTCATTCTCGAGAAGGGCAAGGTCATTCCCTACGTTGCGCCGGGTCCCGGTTTCATGGACAGCAAGCAAGAGACGCCGCCGACGACCGGCAATTTCACCTGGCGCGACGACTTCGATTCAGGCGGACTCGACCCGGCGTGGCTGCAGGTGCGGACGCCGCAGAAGCCGTGGCTCGACCTCGAGAATCGCAAAGGGTGGTTGTCCGTTACGCCGCAGGCGCTGTCGCTCGCCACGCTGCTCAATCCGTCGTTCCTGGCGCGAAGGCAGCAGCACTTCCACTTCGATGCCAGCACTTCGCTCGAGCTGCCTGCCCGGGCCGGGGTCGCCGCGGGCATGGCGGCGTTCCAGAGCGAGCAATACTGGTACTTCCTCGGCGCGCGCCGCACCGGTGAGGGCGTGCAGCTATTCCTTGAGAAGAGTGACGGCGGGCGCATCGAAACCATAGCCATCGAAACCATAGCGACGGCAACAATCCCCGCGGCGCTTGAGCTCGGCCTCAGAATCAGCGGCGATGAAGCAAAGTACTCGTTCTACTACGACGCCGACGGCGATGGCTGGACGCCGCTCAGGCTGGACGACGAAGGCACCATTCTCAGCACGGCGGTGGCCGGCGGCTTCGTCGGCGCCGTCCTCGGGATGCATGCGCGCATCGAGCACGTCGGCGCCGATCCCGCGACGGGAACAGACGGGCAATAAAAAGGGAGTATCGATATGCCGGGTTCACAGCGTTCATCGATGGCGGCGGACTTCGAGCCGCGTGTTTCGGCGTGGAACCTGTTGCCGCTCGCGCTCCTGCTGCTGGCCGCACTGGCGAGGGCGGAAGAGCCCGTCTACCTCGACCTCGAGCGCAGTTTCGAGGAGCGCGCCGCCGATCTGGTGTCGCGCATGACGCTCGAGGAGAAAGTGAGCCAGATGGGCAACAGCGCCGCGGCGATTCCGCGGCTCGGCGTGCCGGCCTACGAATGGTGGAACGAAGCATTGCATGGTGTTGCGCGCGCCGGTGCCGCGACGGTGTTCCCGCAGGCCATCGGACTGGCGGCGACCTTCGACCGCGAGCTGATGCACGAAATCGCCACGGTGATCAGCGACGAGGCGCGCGCGAAGCATCACGAATTCGCGGCGCGAGGATTGCGCGGACGCTACCAGGGCCTGACGTTCTGGTCGCCGAACATCAACATCTTTCGCGATCCGCGCTGGGGCCGCGGTCAGGAGACTTACGGCGAAGACCCGTACCTGACCTCTGTTATGGGCATCGCGTTCGTCAAGGGACTGCAAGGCGACGATCCGAAGTACTGGAAAGTGGACGCAACGGCGAAACACTTCGCGGTGCACAGCGGCCCTGAAGCGGACCGGCACCATTTCGACGTGCACCCGGGCGAGCGAGACTTCTACGAGACATATCTTCCCGCGTTCGAGGCACTGGTCAGCGAAGGTTCCGTCGCGGCGGTCATGGGGGCGTACAACCGCGTGTACGGCGAATCCGCGTCCGCGAGCGAACTGCTGCTGCAGGACATCTTGAGGACGCGCTGGGAATTCGGCGGCTACGTGGTATCGGACTGCGATTCGATCGAGGATATCTGGAAGCATCACAAGATCGTGGAAACGCCAGAGGCGGCGGCGGCGCTCGGCGTGCGTAACGGCGGCGATCTCAATTGCGGCAAGACCTACGAGTCGCTGGTCGCGGCAGTCGAACAGGGCCTGGTGAGCGAAGCAGAGATCGACGTGGCATTGCAGCGCCTCATGCTGACGCGCTTCCGCCTCGGCATGTTCGATCCGCCGGAGCAAGTCACATGGGCGCAGATTCCGTACTCGGCGAACCAGGCGCCGGAGCACGATCAGCTGGCACTGCGTGCCGCGCAGTCTTCGATGGTCCTCCTGAAGAACGACGGGTTGCTGCCGCTGGCGCGAGACCTCGACAGCATCGCGGTCATCGGCCCGACCGCCGACGAGGTCATGTCGCTGCTCGGCAACTACTACGGGACGCCGAGCGCCCCGGTGACGGTGCTGCAGGGTATTCGTGAAGTCGCGGGGCGGGAGACAACGATTCTGTACTCCCGCGGCGCCGATCTCGTCGACGGCAGGGAAGAGCCGCGCGCGGCTCCGGCAATCGAGCCTGCGTATCTCCGTCCTTCGGCGGACGCGACGGAGCGAGGGCTCAAGGGTGAGTACTTCCGCGGGCGCGAAGTCGAAGGAGGAGCCGTTCTGACGCGCACAGACCCGCAGGTCGCGTTCCGCTGGGATCGCGGCGCGCCGACCGATTACCTCGTCGCGCGCGGAGAACTCCCGGTGGAGCAGGGACTGGCCGGCGACGGCTTCAGCGTGCGCTGGACCGGGCAGTTGCTGCCGCCGGTGTCCGGCCGCTACGAGCTGCACGTCGCGGCGGACGACGGCTTCCGGCTTTTCATCGATGGCGAGCCGCTGATCGAGCATTGGGATCTCAGTTCCCGGACGCGAAACGTGAGCGCCGCGATCGACCTCGAAGCCGGCCGCGCCTATGACCTCAAGCTCGAATACTTCGAAGAAATTCGCGACGCCGAGATCCGGCTGGCCTGGCGCCTGCCCGGCGCGAAGGCGCCGTTCGATGAAGCCCTGGAAGCGGCGCGCAAGGCGGACGTCGTCGTGTTCGTCGGCGGTCTCACCGGGGACGTCGAGGGCGAGGAAATGGACGTCAACTATCCCGGCTTTGCGGGCGGCGACCGCACCGACTTGCGACTGCCGTCGAGTCAGCGAGAATTGTTGCGGGCCCTCGCTGAAACCGGAAAGCCGGTGGTGCTCGTGCTGACCGCGGGCTCGGCGATGGCGGTCGACTGGGCGGATGAGAATCTGCCGGCGATCCTCATGGCATGGTACCCCGGACAGCGTGGCGGCGATGCCGTCGCCGACGTCCTGTTCGGCGAGGCGAACCCGGCGGGCAGGCTGCCGGTCACGTTCTACAGCGAGAGCGAAGCCCTGCCGCCGTTCGACGACTACGATATGGACGGCCGCACCTACCGCTACTTCACAGGCAACGCGTTGTACCCGTTCGGCCACGGACTGTCCTACACCGACTTCGAGTACTCGGGCCTGCAACTCGATCGCACCCGCGGCGGCGCCGACGACGAGCTGCGCGTTTCGCTCGAGGTGAAGAACACGGGCAAGCTGCCCGGCGACGAGGTCGTGCAACTCTATCTGCGCCCCACCGATCCCGAACGGCCACGCGCGGTAAAAGAACTGCGTGGGATGGAGCGCATAACCCTGCAACCCGACGCGACGACAAGCGTCTCCTTCGCCCTCGTGCCGTCACGCGACCTGAGGCACTATGACGCCGACCGCGACGCCTACGCCGTAGACCCCGGCACCTACGAAGTCCAGCTCGGCGCCTCCAGCACCGACATCCGCCTGACAAAAACCTTTACCGTAACGGCCGACTGACATACACGACGAAGGCGAATGGCACTTGACTATAAGGGTTGTCGCGGTGCTGCGCGTGGGCGTTGTGGCGCGTTTTCGGTATCACCGGTGGGCGCCCGTGCGTCTCAATCGCCAATCCCGCGACAGAATGTCAGAGAGCCGCGGCAATCAGCGCGGCCACGACAAAGCCCGTTACGCCGGCCACGGTCGAAATCACCGTCCACGAGCGTAGCGTCTCCGCCTCCGTCTGGTTCAGGAATCGGTTCACCAGCCAGAACCCGGAATCGTTGACGTGCGACGCGACCGACGCGCCGGAGGCGATCGCGATCACGACCAGCGCCGCTTGGGCAGGACTGAGCGCCAAATGCTGCAGGATGGGCGCGGTGAGCCCGGCGGCGGTGATCATCGCAACGGTCGCCGAGCCCTGCGCGATGCGAATCAGCGATGCGAGTATGAAGGCCAGCAGGATCGGCGGGATCGCCTGCTGGCTGAAGTACGCGCCGAGCAGATCGCCGACGCCCGAATCGACCAGCACCTGCTTGAATACTCCGCCGGCCCCGGTCACGAGCACGACGACTCCGGCCGGCTCCAGCGACCGCGTCATGATGTCCTGGAGGCGTTTCGCAGGAACGCGTCTGGTCACGCCAAATGCCACGTAAGCGTAAAGGCACGCCAGCAGCAAGGCGATGAACGGGTGGCCGATGAACCCGAGCAAGGTCGAGAGCGGCCCTTCGGGCAGCAGGCGCTGGCCAGCGGTGTTGCCGACGATCAGCACCAGCGGAAGGAGAATGGCGAACAGCGCCTCGCCGAGGCGAATACTGATCTGCTCTTGCGCGTCCTCCGCGCTCCGTGGTTGCACGGGGTGAAGCGCAGTCGCAGGCAGCGCCAGGTAGCGTCTCGCGAGGAGCGGCCCGGCGACGATCATCGCCGGTATACCGCAGGCGAAGCCCATGATGATCACCCAGCCGAGATCGGCCTCCAGCAGCTCCGCGACCGCGAGGGGCCCGGGCGTCGGCGGGATGAAGGCATGGCCGACCAGCAGTCCTGCCAGCAACGGGGTTGCGAAATACATCGGATGGCGTCCGCTCTCCTCGCACAGCGGCCGGATCAGCGGCACGAGGATGACGAACGCGACGTCGAAGAACACCGCGACGCCGACCAGGAGACCCGTGCCGCCGAGAGCCCAGCTCGCTCTCCCGGTGCCTGGTCCGGCGAGGAGGCTGCCCGCGACCGCGCGCACGCCGCCGGCGAACTCGAGCAACGCGCCCAGCATCGTGCCGAGCCCGACGACGACGGCGATGAAGCCGAGCGTACTGCCCATTCCGGAGGTGATGGAAGCCAGCACGGCCGCCGGCTCCATTCCCAGCGCGATGCCGACCCCGGCGCTGACCATCAGCAGCGCCATGAACGCCGGTAATCGCAAATGCAGTATCAGCACCAGCAGGACCGCAATGCCCGCCGCGACGATCACGATCTCCATTGCATCCCCCGGTCCGCCCGTACCGACCGCTATTGCCGACTGTCTGGTGGACCGTCTGACGCGGTATCCCGCACGTACTGCCGGAGCCACTTCATTGCGGGCCGTTCCTTCCCGTCGTCGTGAACGAGCCAAGCGCGCTCTTCCGCTCGCCACAGGCCGGGACGGTATCCCCACATCGTTATTCCGTGGACGGCGGGATGTTCCCAGAAAATCGGGAATATCCGCTGGTAGTCGGCGAGCTGGATCTCGTCGGTCGGGCCGTCGACGTCCATTTCAGTCACGTGTATCGGCAAGCCGGCTGTCGCGAGCGTATCGAGATTGCGCTGGTGTATGGCCATCGGAACGTCCGGAAGGGTGGAGAATGCATGACCCTGCACGCCCACGATGTCGACCAGGCTTGCCGCTTTGAGCAGTTCGATGATCTCGAGATATTGCTGCGTTCGTTCGACATTGTTGGTAATGCTGAACTCGTTGATCAGCAGTTTCGAATCGGGGAAGGCGGCACGCGCCATGCGGAAAGCGTTGATGACCCAGTCCGAGCCCGTGGCGCCGGCCCCGCCCAGCGCCTCGATGTAATTTCCTCCGCCCTCACCCCGACGGTCCGGCGGGTCGTGAATCGGCTCGTTCACAACCTCGACGAAGTCGATTCCGGGATAGCGGGCGGCCACGAGGAAAAACCACTCCTCGATTTCCTCGAGCTGCTCCCCGGGGGCCAAATCCTCGATCCATGCCGGTTGCTGGTTGCCCCAGACGAGCACGTGCAGGTGAAACGGCAGATCGTTGGTTTTCGCCACCCGCCACGCGGCGTCCAGCGGCCTCCAGTTCATCACGTCGCGCGTCGGCTCCGCCCGGCCCCACTTACCGGCGTTCTCAGGGGTCACCTTGTTCCAGTACGCCGTGAAGGCCCGCGACTGGCTTCTGCTCCAGGCGCTGCCCAGAAATTTCGATTTGCCGGCGGCGATCGGCGGCGGAAGAGACGTGTGCACTTCTTCGGCGCCAGCGAGTCCGGTGCGTGACGACATGTTCGTTGCCGAAACCATCATTGCGACTGAAACGATGATACCCGCCTTCACTGGATGCTCGCGGGTTTCAATGTCGGCACGATGAGATGAACAATGGCCAGTGCCACCAGATAGGCCGACCCTGCCATCATGAATACCGGCAAATAGCTGCCGGTGGTTTCGAGGAGGAAGCCGGTTACGGTGGAAATCAGCATGCCGCCGACGGCGCCGGCGAATCCGCCGATTCCCACCACTGAAGCGACTGCGCGCCGCGGAAACATGTCGGATGTCAGCGTGAACACGTTGGCGGACCAGCCCTGGTGACCGGCGGTTGCGAGTCCGATGAGCCCGACGGCCAGCCACAGGTTGTTCGCCTGATGAGCGAAGATGATCGGCACCACCGCGAGCGCGCAGATCAGCATGGCGCTCTTGCGGCCACGGTTGACGCTGAAGCCGCGGCGGATGAACCAGCCCGCAAGCCACCCGCCGCCGATGCTTCCGACGTCGGCCATGATGAAGATCGCAACCAGCGGCAGGCCGAGTTGCGTCAACGTCAGCCCGTACTCGGCGTTCAGGAACTTCGGCAGCCAGAACAGGAAGAACCACCAGATCGGGTCTGTCATGAACTTTGCCACGGCGAAGGCCCAGGTCTGCCGGTGGCGCAGCAACTGCTTCCAGGGAATCCTGGCAGTCGGCTCTTCCGGATCGCTCCGAATGTAGGCGAGTTCCTCCGCGGAGAGCGAAGGATGCTGTTCGGGCGTGCGGTAAGTGGAGAGCCAGGTCACGAGCCATGCAGCGCTCAGCACGCCGGTGAACAGAAACGCGGCGCGCCATCCCCAGGTCACGGCGATGATCGGTACCACGAGCGGCGCAACGATCGCGCCGATATTAGAGCCGGAGTTGAAAATACCCGTCGCGAACGCGCGTTCGCGCCGCGGAAACCATTCCGCCACACTCTTGATGGCGGCGGGAAAATTTCCCGCCTCGCCGAGACCCAGCGCGAAACGCGCCATGGCGAAGCCGAGCACCGTCGCGACCAGCGAATGGCTCATCGCCGCAATCCCCCAGACCGAGATCGCCAGCGCGTAACCGATGCGCGTCCCGAGCCGGTCGATGATGGCGCCCGCCGTGACCAGCCCGATGGCGTAGGCCGCCTGGAAAGCGGTCACGATGTAGCCGTACTCGATTTCGTTCCAGCCGATCTCCCCCTGCAGATGCGGCGCGAGCACACCCAGGACCTGCCGGTCGATGTAATTGATCGTGGTCGCGAGGAGCAGTAGCCCGCAGATGCGCCAGCGGTACCAGCCGACCTTCGCCGCCGGTGCCTGTGTCAGTGCGTGCATGTCGTACCCTGGCCGCCGGTGTCACCGGCAGACTCCGCAGTCTCTGTTACCGGTATCATAATCGCAACCGCCGGCGCGGGGGTCAATGCACCTTGGCTACGAGGACCCCTAGCCCCACACTGCCGAGGCAGTCGCCTCGTCCGCCGGAAAGAACGCCTCGATGGCGAGTTCCGACAGCGTGATATCAATCGGCGTGCCGAACACGGTGGTGGTGCTGAAGAACGCGAGTTCGCGGTCCCCCATCCGCAGACGAAACGGCACCACCACGTTTCCGTAATCCACTGTGGGCAGTTCCGTGGGCTTGTCCGCGGCGACCGGATATGCGCGAAGTTCGTGCAGCAACTCGATCAATGCCTGGTCCGCCGTCAACTCGATCTGGCGGCGCAGGCGTTCGAACAGGTGCGCGCGCCATTCGCCGATGTTCGCTATCCGCGGCGCAAGGCCTCCCGGATGCAGGCTCAGGCGCAGCACATTGACGGGCGGTTCGAGCAGCGAGCTGTCGACGCCTCCGAGCATCGGCGGTACGGCGGCATTGCTGGCCACGAGTGTCCAGTGCCTGTCGATCGCGAGTGCGGGATAGGGTTCATGTCCCTTGAGCACCAGATCGATCGCGCGGCGAGCTGCCTGGAGCGTCGGGTCGTCGAGGGGACGCTCGGGGAAAACCGGTGCGAAGCCCGCGGCTACCAGCAGTTCGTTTCGCTCACGTAGCGGAATGTCGAGTTTCTCGGCCAGGCGCAGCACCATTTCGCGGCTGGGACGCGAGCGCCCGGTTTCGAGAAAGCTCAGGTGTCGCGCCGAGATCTCGGCATCGAGCGCGAGGTCGAGCTGGCTTCGGCGCCTGCGCTGCCGCCAGTCGCGGATCTGCGTGCCCACGCCGTGGCCGGCCGACTGCGAGTTCATGTGCATCATGGCCGCTGATCATAACCCGCACTTCGCCCGACTCCATTACCTCCGGGGTAATCGACGCGCCGCGGACAGGTGGTTGAAATAGCCTCGTAGGCTCGACACTGAACTGAACAAGAGGAGAGACATGATGAATTCCGTCCCGTTGTCACCTTTCTTGCGGCGCGTCCTTCTGTTCGACGCGGCGACCTGCCTCATGACCGGCGTGGTGATGCTCACCGCCAGCGGAACCGTGGAGCGGTTGCTCGCGATTCCCGCGCCGGTTTCCAAAGCCCTGGCCGTGGTACTGCTGGTCTTCGGCGCGGCTGTTGCCTGGGTGGGCACGCGCCGCGAACTGCTGCGACATGCCGTATGGGCTATAGTTGCGATGAACGCGTTATGGGCCGTTGAAAGCGTCCTCGCGCTGGCCTTCGGCTGGCTTGAGCCGAATGCGCTCGGGCGCGCCTTCGTCATCGTGCAGGCGGTAGCGGTAGCCGTGATCGCCGAGCTTCAGTTCATCGGCCTGCGGCGTGCGAGGACGGTCGCTGCCTGAGGGCGGCGACCAGTACTTTGTCTGAGCCCTAACCGGGGATCGGCTGCGGGTTCCAGCCGTAAACGAGCAGCAGCACCGCGAAGCCGAGCGCGTAGCCGACGGCGACGTGCCAGCCGCGACGAACCCAGTTCGCAACCGAGCGCGCTTCCGGGAACATGTTCGACAGCGCGACGCCCGCAGAGGAGCCGAACCAGATCATGGAACCGCCGAAGCCCACGGCATACGCGAGCATGCCCCAGTCGTAACCGCCCTGCTCCAGCGCCAGCTTGGTCAGCGGAATGTTGTCGAATACCGCGGACGTCCAGCCGAGTCCGAAGGCGGTCTGCCACGAGGCCACCGGCAGCGTCTCCACCGGCATCAGCGATGCACAGGTGACCAGGGTCAAGAGGAACAGGGTCCCCTTCAGGGAGGCAGGCACGACTTTCCAGTCCGTGCGGGTGAACAGCGCCGCAATGACTATGGCAATCCACACGCCGGCGGCGGGAAAGTCGAGCAGGATGTTGGTCGCGATCGCGCCGATCAGGATCAGCACCACCGCGGCGATGCGCTTCCAGTCCGTCTTGCGTTCGCCGACCGGGTCTCGCTGGATCGGGTGGAAGGCGTGTTGCTGGCGTGACGCGATCACGGCAAAAAACAGGAACGCGGGTACGGCTGCGAAGTACGCATGCAGGACGTCAAAAGCGGAAACGCCTTCTATCCACATCATCGTGGTGGTCGTGTCGCCCACCACCGAGCCGGACCCGCCGGCGTTGCTCGCAGCAACGATCGCCGCCAGGTAGCCTATGTCGAGACGTTTGTGGAACACATGCAGCGCGATGGTGCCGCCGATCATGGCCGCGGCGATGTTGTCGAGGAACGCGGACAGCACGAACACCATGGCCAGCAGCACGAATCCGCCCTTCCAGTCGTCCGGCAGGTATCGCGGCAGGATCTCGGGGACCTCGGACTGCTCGAAGTGCCGGGCGAGAACCGCGAACCCCAACAGCAACCCGAGGAGGTTGACGAGGATCGGCGCTTCCTCCGCCATGTGGTGGGCGAGGCTGAAGTCCGCTGTCGTCAGGTACTTGAGAATCACGATCGACGTGAGGCCGGTGAGGGCCACGTCGAGCGTGTGG
>Ga0268386_10000683_pt1 | contig 22008 bp, 16 predicted proteins | sample RVTome_15_FD_200260 | JGI IMG/M metagenome (GOLD analysis project Ga0268386, IMG submission 200260) | Soil microbial communities from uranium-contaminated site in the Upper Colorado River Basin, Wyoming, United States - RVT150D86... ...
CGGTTTTGCGTTTCGCCGCGACTCGGAGTCTTCGGAGAGGAGCGCTCCTCTCCGCAAAGCCTTCGAGTCGCGGCTAAACGAACCCATTGAAACACAGAATCCACATTTACCGAGACAGAAGGGACAATCTGATGCTCAGAACCATGGCGCTGTTCGCCGACGCCGCCGCGAAGACCGAAGCCGCGAACCAGACGTTTCGCGAGCGGCACCCGATGGCGGTCGAAAACCTGCTGGGGGCGGTCGTGTTCGCGGCCATCGGGGTCGCGGTGTTCCTGATCGTGTTCTGGGTCGTGGTCAAGATCTGCCCGTTTTCCGTCCGTAAGGAAATCGAGGAAGACCACAACACCGCGCTGTCGATGATCCTCGGTGCGGGACTGATCGGCATTGCGATCATCATCGCGGCGGCGATTCATGGAGGATGAACCTCAAGGCGGAATTCGGAAGCCGGCAAACCGCTAATGGACGCTGATGTGCGCTAATCCGGAGATTTGATGGAAGCCACTTTTGTCTGTCATCCCTCAACCCATTCATCAGCGTCTATCAGCGTCCATTAGCGGTTGAGAAACCTTCGTAACTTTGCGCTTCGGATTTCGTGATCTCCCCCGATGTCGATGAACCGCGCCCCCTCGTTTCTGCTGTACATCAACGTCCTCGTCGTGGCGACCTGCGGGCTGATCTACGAGTTGCTGGCCGGAACGCTGGCCAGTTTCGTGCTCGGGGACTCGGTGACGCAGTTTTCGACGATCATCGGCACCTACCTCGGTTCGATGGGGGTCGGCGCGTGGCTGTCGCGGTTCGTCAAGACCGGCACCGCCCGCTGCTTCATCGAGGTCGAACTGGGCGTCGCGCTGCTGGGCGGGTTTTCCGCCCCGCTGTTGTTCCTGGGCTTCGCGAAGCTGCACTGGTTCGGCGTGGTGCTGTACGGGATCGTGTTCCTGATCGGCGTGCTGGTCGGGCTGGAGCTGCCGCTGCTGATGCGGATTCTCAAAGACCACGTCGAATTCAGCGACCTCGTCTCGCGGGTGCTCGCGTTCGACTACATCGGGGCGGTGGTCGCGTCGCTGCTGTTTCCGATTCTGCTTGTGCCGCATCTGGGGCTGATCCGCACGTCGCTCTTGTTCGGCATCCTCAACGCCGCCGTCGGGCTGTGGGGGACGTACATTCTCGAACCGCTACTGGGCCGCCGTCTGGGCGGGCTGCGGGGGCGGGCGGTGCTGGTGATCGGGCTGCTGGCAACCGGGTTCATCAAGGCCGACGCGCTCACGAAACTCGCCGAGGAAGACCTGTACGAGCACCCGATCGTCTACACGAAGCAGTCGCGGTACCAGCGAATCGTGATCACGAAGTCGGCGGCGGGGTTCCGGCTGTTCCTCAACGGGCACCTGCAGTTTCACTCCGGCGACGAATACCGCTATCACGAAGCGCTGGTCCACCCGCCGCTGCTGCTGGCCGGTGAACCGAAACGCGTGCTGGTGCTGGGCGGCGGCGACGGGCTGGCGGTTCGCGAGATCCTCAAACATCCCACGGTGAAGTCGATCACGGTCGTCGACCTCGACCCCGCGATGACCGGCCTCGCCGACGAATTCAAGCCGCTGCGGGAACTCAACGGCAACTCGCTGCACGACCCGCGGGTGACCGTCATCAACCAGGACGCCATGCTCTGGCTCGAAGAGACGGACGCAGCGAGGTTCGACGCGGCCATCATCGACTTCCCCGACCCGAATTCGTTCTCGCTGGGGAAGCTCTATACGCGGCGGTTCTACCGGCTGCTGAAGCGGCGACTGACGCCCTCGGCCGCGCTGGCCATTCAATGCACGTCGCCATTGATCGCCCGGCAGTCGTACTGGTGCGTGGTCCGCACGCTGGAGTCGGCCGGGTTTGCCGTGCGGCCGTACTGCATTTCGCTGGCGTCGTTCGGCGTGTGGGGCTACGTGCTGGCGCGACCGTGGCCGACGCTGCCAGCGTCGGCTCGGAAGCCGGCAGCTTCCGCCACGACTTTCGAGCCGCCGTCACAGATTCCGTCCGACTTGCAACCGAAGCTGAAATACCTCAACACGCCGGTGCTGCAGACGCTGTTCACGCTCCCGCCGGACATCGGGCCGGTCGAGGTGGAAATCAACCGTCTGAACAACCAGCGGCTGGTGCGCTATTACGAGAGCGAATGGAAGAAGTGGAAGTGACGCCGCTTGCGGCTTAGCCGCGGGCAAAGCGTTTCGTGTATCCGAGCCCGTAGCAGAATTCGTAAGAATTCTGGACGATCACCGGTCTCGGCAGAATTCTCACGAATTCTGCTACACGCTTTATCCCAGAATGTCCGTCAGCGCGTCGGCCTTGACCATCTCCCGCGGCTGGTTGAGGTGGTTGTAGATCGTCCGCCGCGGTTTCATGCCGACGCTGTGGTAAATCGTCGCCAGCAGTTGCTTCGGGTGCACCGGGTGTTCGATCGGCGACGAACCGGTCGCGTCGGACTTGCCGTAGACCAGCCCGCGCTTCACCCCCGCGCCGGCGATAACCGACGTGTAGCAGTAGGGCCAGTGGTCGCGGCCGTCGTCGCTGTTCTGGTTGCCGGAGGTGCTCACACCGCGTTTCGGGCTGCGGCCGAATTCGCCGACGGCGACGACCAGCGTCTCCTTCAACAGGCCGCGTTCGTCGAGGTCGGCGATCAGGGCCGAGAGCCCGGCGTCGAGCATCGGCGAGTTCTGGGTCTTCATCCGTTTCGTGAGGCCGACGTGCACGTCCCACGAGTGGTTGTCGGAGTTGGCGACCTTCGGCCAGTTGACCTGCACGACGCGGGTGCCGGCTTCGATCAGCCGCCGGGCCAGCAGGCAGCAGTCGCCGAACGTGTTGTTGCCGTACTTCGCGCGGGTTTCCTTCTTCTCGGCCCCGAGGTTGAACGCCTCTCGCGCCCGGCCGGAAAGCACCAGCCCCAGCGCCTTGTCGTAGTATTCGCCGAGAGCGAACTTGCTCGTCGCCGCTTCGAGGTCCTTCAGGCCGGCGTTGATCTTGTCGCGGAGTTTCGCCCGCCGCGCCAGCCGCTGCTGGCCGACGTCCTTCCGCAGTTTCAGGTCGTCGATGCTGATGCGGTCCATCTTCCGCATGTCCATGTCGTCGCCGGTGGGATACAGGTAATACGGGTCGTACGCCCGCCCCAGGAACCCCGCCGTCCCCGCCTTGCCGATGACGTTGCTCTCCTGCAGCGGCCGCGGCATCATCACGTAAGGCAGCATCGGGACCTTCGGCGGCAGCACTTTGGTAATGTGGCAGCCGTAGTTCGGGAAGTCTTTCGGGCTGGGCGGCTCCAACTGCCCCGACGGGCTGACCTTGTCGGCCGTGTAGCCGGTCATCATCTGGTAGATGGCCGCCGTGTGGTTGAACAGCCCGATCGGCGTGTAGCTCATCGAGCGGATCATCGTGAATTTGTCGTTCACCAGCGCCAGCTTCGGCAGGTTCTCGGTGAACTGCACGCCGGAGAGCTTCGTGCCGATGTTCTTGAAGACGCTCTTCACGTTGTCGGGCACGTTCTCCTTCGGGTCCCACAAGTCGAGGTGGCTCGGCCCCCCTTGCAGGTAGAGCATGATGACGTGCTTCGCCTTCCCGAAGCCGGGGCCGCCGTATCGCTTCTCGCTTTCGGCCGCGGGGGCTTCCGATTCGAGCAGCGCCGGCAGCGACAACCCGAGCATGGCCGACCCGCCCACGCACAACAGGTCCCGCCGCGTAATTCCGTCACAGGTATCCTTCGAGCGTCCGCCGGAAATGTGGAGCATGGTGGGGCCTCTCCGTCACAGGGACTGGCATGTTGAGGGAAGCGGCGGCGAATGCGTCTCGCCGCCGGTGGGAAGCTCTCTGTTGGTTATCGGCAGGGGCACCGAGTCATCGCTAATATAACGGGGGAAAGAATCAACTGTCAATTATGCGTTTCCTGTCGCCGGGGCCGGGATCTGTCCCGGCTCGGGGGGCGTAGTGGAAGCTGCCAACATCCGCGCGGACGCTGGCAGCGGCCGCCATGGATTCTATGTCTCGTCGTCCGCCTGGTTGGCGATGGTGCGGAATCGCTGGAGCGCGGCATCGAGCCGGTCGGGACTGACCCGGATTTCGCGGTAGACGCGGTCGACGATGCCGGCTTCGTCGCTCAGCAGGCTGGAGGCGACGCTGTGCAGCTCGCCGGGCAGGGCCCCGTCGATGTTGAGCAGTTCCACCTGATGGGCGACGATGAACGCCAGCAGGTGCCGGCCGAGCCCCCGGGAGTCCATGCTGCCCAGGTTGGGCGGCCGGGGGTCGTTGAAGCGGTCGTGCAGTTCGCCGATCACCTCGCGGACCGTCGTCCGCCTGCCCAGCTTGAGCTTTTTCTTGACGAGTTTTTTGTAGGCGTTGCCGAAGTTCTCGGCGGCGCGGGCCTCGACGAGATTGGGGCGGCTGGTCGCCAGTTGATGCAGTCCGGCGGAGGCCTGGTTTCCCTCGCCGGTGATGTATTCCTTCTTGACCCAACTGATCAAATGCGGAACCGCCCCCGTCACGGAGATGGGATGCCCTTCCGACTTGAGAAACAGGAAGGGGGCCCCTTGCGTCAGCTCCCACTGCACGAGCAGCTCTTCGTAGCCGACGAGAAAATTCCAGCCGGCCGAGGCGGAATGCCCCTTGCCGCTCAGGTGCGAGCTTTTGCGCTTGGGGAGGGCATTGACGGCGTGCTCGACGTGCGAGTGCTGGGGGATGGTCAGGCTGCTGAGGTCGATCATGAACGTCCCCTTTTCGAGGGGATGGTAGATCCAGCAGGCGATGTACAGGGCCTGGAACGATGCGGGATTCCAGGTGGTGCCGGCCGCGCGGAGCTGCGTGGCGACGCTGCCGCCGGTCAGGTTGCGATCGAGATGCGTCAGCCAGCCGTTGATCGTCTGGAAGTCCCTCTGGAAGACCGAGTTTTTGCAATGGACGTCGTCTTCGTCGGTCGAACAGATCAGATTCGCGATTTCGCCGTTCATGGGAATCCCCCTTGAAAGGAGTCGACGATGAGTCCGCCCGTCGGCGGGTAACTGTGACCGTCCGATGACGTTTACCCATCGGGTTTGAGCCTGTCAACGCGCGTGACGCGCGCGCTGTTACGCCGGGTGCGGCAAATTCCGCTGGCAATGGGGTCGGGTGTGGAAAATTCAAAATTGCGACGGAACTCGACCCCAATGGGAAAACACACTCCGCAATTCTGAATTTTCCACACCCGACCCCGAACGCGCCGTGCCAATGAAAATTGCCACGCCCGTTACGCCTTGTGACAAGACAAACTGTTTTCACCAGCAAACCGCTTTGATATGATTTCTGGGAGGGGTGTGAAGTGCGGGAGGTAAGGGGACCTCGCCGGCACACCCCACGGCCCGCGTTCCGGCCTGGAATGGACCCACGGATGACACCACTCACAAGGGAAGGGGCGGATGACCGAATCGAATCCCACCGGCAGTAAGACGGATTGGCAATCCGTCCCACCGAGTAAGACGGATTGGCAATCCGTCCCACGGACGAACTCATGCCGGTCGTTGCTCTGGCTGCTGTTGATTGCCGCGATTCTGGTGGCCGGCGGGTTCGCGCTGGCGCGGCAGGACCGCTCGGACGCGGGAGAATCGGCGAAATCCGACGATCAACGCGATCCCGCCCAGGCGAAGGCGGCCGACGCGAACGACAAAGACAAGAAACTCCCCGAGCAGCCGTTCCCGAAACGCTTCAAGTCCCCCGGCCTCGACGGCGGGACCGAGTGGCTGAATACGTCCGGCCCGATCACGCTCAAGGATCTGCGGGGCAAGATCGTGTTGCTCGACTTCTGGACCTACTGCTGCATCAACTGCATGCACGTGCTGCCCGACCTGAAGTACCTCGAAAAGAAGTACCCCAAAGAGCTGGTCGTCATCGGCGTGCACTCGGCGAAGTTCGACAATGAGAAAGATTCGGAGAACATCCGCAAGGCGATCCTGCGGCATGACATCGAGCACCCGGTCATCAACGATTCGAAGATGTCGGTCTGGCGGAAGTTCTTCGTGCGGGCCTGGCCGTCGCTGGTGGTGATCGACCCGGAAGGGAACTACTGCGGCTACGTTTCCGGCGAGGGAAACCGCGAGCTGCTCGAAATCGTCGTCAAGAAGCTCATCACCTACCACAAGGCGAAGGGGACGCTCGACGAAACGCCGATTCGCTTCGACCTCGAACGCGCCAAGGTGAAGCCCACGCCGCTGCGGTTTCCCGGCAAGGTCACCGTCGATGAGGCGTCGGGGCGGCTGTTTATCGCCGACACCGGCCACAACCGCATCGTCGTCGCGTCGCTCGACGGCAAGCTGCTCGACGTGATCGGCAGCGGGGAAATCGGCGCGAAAGACGGCCCGTACGCCGCCGCGTCGTTCGACCACCCGCAGGGGACCGCCCTCGTCGGCGAGACGCTGTACGTGGCCGACACCGAGAACCACCTGCTGCGGGCCGTCGATCTGAAGAAGAAGGCCGTGTCGACGCTGGCCGGCACCGGCAAGCAGGCCCGCGGGCGGCCGACGGGGGGCAAGCTCCGCGAGGTCCCGCTGAACAGCCCCTGGGCGCTGGCCCACGTGAAGGGCACGCTCTACGTCTGCATGGCCGGGCCGCACCAGCTCTGGTCGCACAAGCTCGGCGGCGGGACGATCGATCTGTTTTCCGGCACCGGGCGGGAAGACGTCGCCAACGGCGGGCACGGCGAGTGCGCCTACGCCCAGCCGTCGGGGATCAGCAGCGACGGCAAGGTGCTGTACGTCGCCGACAGCGAAGGCTCGGCCATCCGCCGCGCGGAAATCGATTCCAAGGGCAACGTCGACACGCTGGCCGGCACGTCCGATTTGCCGTTGGCGCGGTCGCTGTTCGAGTTCGGCGACCGCGACGGCACCGGCAGCGACGCCCGCTTCCAGCACCCGCTCGGCGTCGCGTATCACGACGGGAAAGTCTACGTCGCCGACTCCTACAACCACAAAATCCGCATCGTCGAACTCGCGAAGAAAGCGAAGGTCACCACCTGGCTGGGGGACGGCAAACGCGGGGCCAACGTCAAGCCGCCGCGTTTCTCCGAGCCGGGGGGCCTCGCCGTCGCGCCGAAACGCGGGAAACTGTTCATCGCCGACACGAACAACCACCGCCTCTGCGTGGCCGACCTGAAGACCGGAACGGTGGACGTGCTGGAGATTGCGGGTTTGAAGCCGCCGAAGAAATCCAGCGACAACGCCGTCGCCGACGTTGCCGACGGCCCCGTCACGGTGGTGAAACAGCAGACGGTCAAGTCCGGCGGGAAGCTCACGCTCGCCTTCTTCGTGAAGATGCCGGAAGACTACAAGCTCAACGCGAGCTTTCCGCACCGTTACCGGCTGTCGACGACCGACACGCAGTCCTTCCTCGACAAGCGACACCTTCGCGGAAAACCGCAGGTCGCCCCCGACGGCAAATCGCTGCTCGCCGAGGTCCCCCTCGCGAAGGCCGAAGGCTCGGCGACGTTCCACCTGTCGCTGACGTTCGGCTACTGCCGCGAAGGCAAAGGGGGCCTGTGCAAGCTACGAACCGTTCGCTGGAAGCTGCCGTTGAAGGTCGACGACAAACTGGGGCGGACGCGGCTGACGCTGAACGTCGACGCGGAGGGGACGAAGTCGCAACGCACTGCCGTCGCGCCGAAAGAATGACCGCACGCCGATCGCACGCCGGGAGTCCACAACTCGTGCGAAATGCCCCTGTTCAATTTGCAAAGGGGCGCACTACGCTTTGATCGCCCGCGTGGCGATCTTGCTCGGTAGATACTTCGCCCACGGGGCGTCGGGCATGTAGTCTTCGAACAAACCGGTGATCGCAAACCCCGCCGCGATCTGCCCCCCGATCTGGTCCTGCAGCAGGTGCCCGAACTGGAAGGCTTCTTTCTCGGCGATCATCCATTCGCGGTCTTTGGGGTCGAGCGTCTCGGCGTCGGAAAACGGCAGGCTGTAGCGGACGACAAGCTTCCCCCGCGCGACCTCCATCGGGTCGAAGATGTACATCACGGGATTGCAGAACGCCGCCAGCAGCACGCCGCCGGGCCGCAATACGCGGTGGCATTCCCGCCACACGGGATGCACGTCGGGCACGTAACAGTTCGACACCGGGTGCACGATCAGTTCGAACGAAGCGTCGTCGAACATCGACAGGTCGTCCATGCTGCCGTCGACCAGCCGGTAGTCGAGGCCTTCCCGCTGCATGACCTCGCGATCGACGTCGAGTTGCGCCGGAGAGTAATCGAGAACGGTCACCTCAGCCCCCGCCGCCGCCATGATCGGCCCCTGCTGCCCGCCTCCCGCCGCCAGGCACAGCACCGACTTGCCGCGCGGGTCGCCGACCCAGTCGCGGGGGACCGGCTTCGTCGGCGTCAGGTACAGGTCCCCTTCCCCTCGGCGGGCGGCGGCGATGTCGTCGCTCGTCACCGGCACCGACCACGGGCAGCCCTCGGCGACGTTCTTGTTCCAGGACTCGCGATTGTGCCGGTGGATGTCCACTTCTCGTCTCCCCAACAACGCGCAGGATCAGCGTTGCAGGGTACTCGATAACAAAGCCGGCCGCGCCTCAGTGCAATGTCCAATGCGATGGACTGGAATCCGCCATGCGGAGTGTGGTTGAATGGAGCATCGACCGGAATCCAGTCAATCCCTCCCGGAGACGACCCATGCGAGCACTCCTCGTCCCGCTTTCAGTCGTTCTGTTCGTCACCCGGTTTCACGCCGCGGCAACCGCCGGCGACAACGAACTGACCCCCGCCGAGAAAAAAACCGGCTGGCAGCTTCTGTTCAACGGCAAAGACGCCAGCGGCTGGATCTGCAACAACGGCAAACCGCCGGCCGCCACGGTCATCGAAGACGGCACTCTCATGCCCTTCAAGTCCGGCGGCTACGTGCTGATGCACAAGAAGCCGTTCGGCGACTTCATCCTCAAGTGCGACGTCAAGATGCCGAAACGCTGCAATTCCGGCATCTTCTTCCGGATCGGAAACCCGAAAAGCCCCGTGCAGACCGGGTTCGAGGTGCAGGTGATGCACGGCAAGGGAACCAGCCGGCACGATTTCGGGGCGATCTACGACCTCGTCGCCCCGTCGAAGAACCCCACGAAACCGATCGGGGAATGGAACGCCGTCGAAATCAAATGCCAGGGTCCGCACATTTCCGTCAAAGTCAACGGCGAAGTGGTCGCGAAACTGAACTGCGACGAATGGACGGAACCCGGCAAACGCCCCGACGGCTCGAAACACAAATTCCGTAAGGCGATCAAGGACTTCCCGCGGAAGGGCTATCTCGGGTTCCAGGACCACGGGGCGAAGGTGTGGTTTCGGAACGTGAAGCTGCTGGAAGTGGCGTCGAAACCGTGATCGGGCCGAACGACCGCTTGCAGCTTAGCCGAGCGCGCGGCTCAGCCGCCAGCGCCGTCACTCGCGGCGCCGCAGGACGATGAAATACTCCTCCGCGTCGTGCCGCAGCAGCTCCCACTGGTCGGGGTGGTCCCGGTATTCGGGCACGTCGGCCGGATTCCTGATCGTGCTGTACCGGGATCGCACGTCGATGACGATGTAGTACGTCTCCCCCGGCACGGGATGCAGCCGTTCTTCGTCCGACTTGCGTTTGTACGCGCTGTAGTCGTAGGACCGCGCGTGGTGCGTAAACCGCGTGTGGACGAAGTCGGTCGAGAACACGCGGGCGTCCCAGGGAACGAGCCGGAACGCCGTCGCGAACTGCCGGGCGCGTTCATCGACGACGTAACGCTTCTTCCAGTGGGATTGCGAGCCGGGGTCCCAGAAGGCGATCGTTAGCGGGTGGAAACTCAGCAGGAAACTGGTGCACAAGGCCGACGCGGCGGCAAAGACGGCCGCAAAGGAGGTGGCCCTCCGACCTCCGACATTCGGCCTCCGATCTCCGACCTCCGACTTCTGATCTCCGACCTCAGGCCCCTGATCCTCCGGTCGCTGACGCTCCCGGCTCGCCTGCCGCAACGGCCAGCGCGCGCCCAGTCCGGCGGCGGCGGACCAGAACAGGATCGGGACCAGCGGCGCGTGAAAGTGGTGCCACGGAACGAGCATCTGTTGCCCCTGCTGCGCGGGATCGGCCGTCAGTTCCAGCAGGCACAGCATCCCGAACCACGGCAGCCCGACGGCCAGTCGCCCCGGCGATCGCAGCGGCAGAAAGCCGACCGGCAGCAGCAGGAACAACGCATACAGTGCCGACCGCACGCTGAACAGCTTCCCCAGCACGGCCCCCGGGTTGGAGAACGCCGTGTTGACGATGTCCCCCGGCGAGCTGCCCAATTCGCCGAAATACCGTGCGTAGTGTACGTCGCCACCGCGGAAATAGGGGATCGCGAACTTCACGACGAACAGCAGGTACGCGGCGCCGAAGACTGCCAATCCGACGCCCCACCAGCGGCGGCGCGAATCGGGGGCTTCTCGGGACGGCGAAGAGGCAAGCCACAAGCCGACGCAGGCGATCAGGACCGCGTAGTCTTCTTTGGCGGAAAGCGCCAGCAGCAGAAACAGTGCCATCGTGCGGAATCGGCGGCGTTCCAACTGGTCCAGCGCGAACAGCAGGGCCGTCACACCGAAAGCCGTCGGGCGGAACGTCTTCCCGTCGATGGCGATGTCGAGATAGTGCAGCGGCGCGTAGAGCAGAAACGCCGCCGCCAGCAGCACGCCGCAGCGGGCCGAGCCGGTGTGCCGGCGGGCCATCCAGAACACGGGGATCGCGCCGGCCGCCAGCGCCAGCGATTCGCACAATTCCAGCAGCAACTGCGACGGCCACAGCCGATGCAGCGGCAGCAACAGCAGGTGCACGACCTGAATGTGCTCCCCCAGAAACAGCCGCCCGTCGTCGAGGTAGCTGCGAAATCCCTTCCCGTGCCAGGTGTTCCACAAGTGCTCCTCGTACATCGCGGAATCGCCGTGCGGGATATTCAGCGCGAAGTCCATCTGCCAGTTCATCCACACGAACACGGCGACGTAGAGAGCGCACATTCCGGCGACAAGCAGCAAGCCCGTAGGACGGCCCTCCAAGGCCGTCCGTTCCTCGGTGTCCGGCGCCGGACGGCCTTGGAACGCCGTCCCACGGCTTGCTTCGCGAAGCCATGCCGTCAGCCAGCCGGCCGCGGCCAGGGCGAGCCAGAGCGGCAGACTTCCCAGCAGGAATCGCAGCAGCGCCACGGAACCGGCCGACGTCGCCGCCACTCGCAGCAGTTCCCACACGCCGGGCAACAACCACCACAACCAACCGCGGCCGGCCCACCGCTTGACGATCGCGGCCAACGCAACCCGCGAACGAATCGCCGCCAGCACCCCGCCGACCATTAGCACGATCCCCGCGAACGCGACGACCGCCAGCCACACGCCGGCGAATCCTACGGGGAATTCGCCGCTCGCAAGCTCCCCGCGCGTGGCGCCGAGCCGCGCTGCGATGGCGTCCCACGATTGCCGGCTGAACAACGCACCGGCGACCGTCGCCTCGCTCAGCACGCTCTGCACGCACAACGCCGTCATCAGCGTTCCCAGCAGAAACACGGCTGCGGCGAAGAGATCGGATGTCTGGCGGGACAAACGCAATGCGGAGGGCCTTCGATGTCAGCGGGACTTGCCTCAGTTTAGCGGAACGTCACCGTATTGTAGGTCGCGGCGGAAGTCTGTTCGCTGTTTCCGACCCTTCCGAAGTATCGCGTTTTCTACAATACCAGCGTTCGCCGTTTCCGGCATTTTCGGGGGAGTTGAGTACAAATTGAGTACACGCGAGCGGGAGTATCGGCGATGAATGCCATCGAAGCCTTTCACCGGGCAATCGAACGTTCAAATCCCGCGCTGCTGGGGCCAATCGCGCTGCTGAAGCATCGGGGCACGCGCTATCACGTGAACGTCACAAACGGCAATTCCATCGCCGAAATCTTCGGCGAGGACACCGACCACTGGAACGGCGGGAAGATCGTTCTGTTCACGCCAGACCGTGCACATCGATGCTGCGCGGCCTTCTGAGGTCCGGACGGGCCGTCCGGACCTGCTTTCGCGCTATAATGCCGCAATGACCGATCGACTCCACCAACTCATCCGCGAGCGACTCTCAGATTCGGCGACTTACGCGGAAGGCGGCCCCGTCGAAGTTCGCGAGACGCACATCTCCGTCGTCTTCCTCACGCCGACGCATGCGTACAAGCTGCTCAAGCCGGTGAAGTTCGACTTCCTCGACTTCTCCACCCGCGAAGCCCGCTACGACGAGTGCTGGAGTGAAGTCCGCCTCAATCGGCGGCTGGCCCCCGGCGTGTATCTGGACGTCGTTTCCGTGACGCGAAGCGTGCACGGTTTCGCGCTCGGCGGCGACGGCGAACGGGTGGATTCGCTGATCAAGATGCAGCGGCTGCCGGACGACGCGACGCTGGAAGCGAAAATCCTGGAAGCCAGTGTCCCGGACGCTGCCAGCGTCCGAGACACTCTTGCCGACCTGGACCGCGTGCTCGACGTTCTGCAGCCGTTCTTCGAAACGGCGGAAACCGGCCCGGCGATCGACGACGGCGGCCGCGTCGCGACCATTCGCCGCAACCTCGTCGAAAACCTCGACGTGCTCGACCGGCAACCGGCGACGGCGGCCGATGCGGCGGTCTTGAAGTCGATGCAGTTGCAGTTTCTCGCGACGCAGCAGCCGCTGTTCGATCGCCGCGTGGCCGAGGGCTGGGTCCGCGACGTTCACGGCGACCTGCGGGCGGAGCACGTCTACTTCCCCGACCTCCCGGAATCGGAGGTCGGAGGTCGGAGGTCGGAGGTCGGAGATCAGAGATCGGAGATCGGAGATCGGGGGTCTTCCTCTGTCCGACCTCTGACCTCCGACCTCCGACCTCTGATCATTGACTGCATCGCTTTCAACAACCGGTTCCGCCACGTCGATCTGCTCGACGAAATCTGCTTCCTGGCGACTGACCTCAAGCGGCTTGGTCGCAACGATCTGGCCGGCGAGCTGATCGATCGCTACCGGCGACGGATGAACGACCCCGCGCCCGACGCGCTCGCCGCGTTCTTTCAATCGTACCGGTTTTCCGTTCGCGCCAAGGTGGCGTGTCTGCGGGCGGGGAATTCCGCGAAGTCCGTGCGAAACAACAAGTCGCAGGGCGACGCGGCCGAGTTGCTGCGGCGGGCGATCGACGTGTTGCGGCCGTTCCACCGGCCGAGCCTGGTTGTGTTCTGCGGCGTCAGCGGGTCCGGGAAATCGACGATTGCCCGTGAAGTGGCCAAGGAAATCGGTGGCGTGCATCTGGCTTCGGATGTTGTCCGCAAGGAACTGCACGGCGTCGACGCTGCCGACCATTCGTCCGCCCCCGAGTTGTATTCCCGCGAAGCGACCGCGGACACCTACCAGACGCTGCGGCAGCGGGCCGCCGACTGGCTTGATCGCGGGGCGACGGTCCTGCTGGACGCCACATTTCGCAGGGCCGACGATCGGGCCGCCGTCCGCGAGTTGGCCCGCGACCGAAACGTGCCGTTTCTACTGGTCCATTGCCAATGCTCGCCGGAATCAGCCGAGCAGCGAATCCAACACCGCCGCCGGACCGGCCGCGACCCCAGCGACGCCGACCTCGCCGTGCTGCAACAGCAACTGCGGGAATTCGAGCCGCCGGACGAAGTCCCCCCACATGAACGACTCGACCTGTCGACCGAGCAATCGGTCGCGGAGAGTTGCCGGCAGATTGTCAGCCGCCTGCCGGTCGTGTAACCTCCCCGGACCGTATGGGTGGTGAGGGATGAAGGATGATCGAGAGTCGGCTCTTCGACCTTCCGACGTTCGACCTTCCGACCGTCCCTCCCTCATCGCTTTTGCCGGAGTGCATACAATAGAGGTGAGAGGTGAGCGGTGGAAAGACGTGGATCAGAGATAAGGGATGAAAGATAAGGGATAGGAGTCAACTCATTGCTCATCCTTCATCCTTCATCCTTCATCCTTCATCCTTCATCCCTTTCGTGCGTTCGTAACCGGGAGACGCCATGTCCTCTCCTTCACCGGAGAAACCGAACGATCCGCAATCACCGCCGCCGCGTTTTCCGAAGCGGCCGCCGTCGGGCGACGAACCGCCGCGGGGTCCGTCGATTCCCTGGTTTCCGATCGTCGTGATCGTCGCGATTCTGGTGGCGGTCTACCTCTGGATGCGTTCCCCCGGCCGGCAGGGGTCGCGGGTCGATTACAGCTTCTTCGAGGAGCAGCTCCGTCAGAACAACGTCGAAGAGGTCGCCTTTCACGGCGACATCCTGACGGGCAAATGGAAGAAGGCGCCGAAAGACCCGGAATCGGACGCCGAGCTGGACGAGAAGTTCAACACCCGTTTCCCCGAGCGCGCGGCCCAGTCCGTCCACGACGCGCTGATGGCCAGAGATGAAAAGGGGAAGCGAAAATACGACGTGAAGGTGAAAGCGGAAGAAGGCGGCACGAATCTCGGCGCGACGCTGTTTCTGTGGCTGCTGATTCCGCTGGTGCTGCTGGGGCTGTTTCTGTTCATGATGCGCCGCACGGCGGACCCGATGGGCTCGGGGATGATGGGCAGCTTCATCCGCAGCACCGCCAAACGCTTCTACGCGGCCGAACAGCGGACCACCTTCGACGACGTCGCCGGCATGGACCAGGCCAAACAGGAACTGACCGAAGTCGTCGAGTTTCTGAAGAACGCCGCGAAGTTCCAGCGGCTCGGCGCGCAGATTCCCAAAGGCGTGCTGCTGATCGGGCAGCCCGGCACCGGGAAGACGCTGCTGGCCCGCGCGACGGCGGGGGAGGCCGGCGTGCCGTTTTATTCCATCAACGGGTCGGAGTTCATCCAGATGTTCGTCGGCGTCGGTGCCAGCCGGGTGCGGGACCTGTTCCGCACGGCGAAGGAGAACGCCCCGTGCATCATCTTCATCGACGAGATCGACGCGGTCGGCCGCATGCGGGGGGCCGGCGTCGGCGGCGGGCACGACGAACGCGAGCAGACCCTCAACCAGATTCTCAGCGAGATGGACGGCTTTCTGCCGACCGAATCGGTGATCGTGCTGGCGGCCACCAACCGGCCCGACGTGCTCGACAAGGCGCTGCTGCGGCCGGGCCGCTTCGACCGCCACGTGACGATTTCGCTGCCGACGAAGAAGGGCCGTGTGGGAATTCTCAAAGTGCACACGCGGAAGATTCCGCTGGCCGACGACGTCGACCTGGAGGAGATCGCCGGCGGGACGATCGGCTTTTCGGGGGCCGACCTGCGGAACCTGGCCAACGAAGCGGCCCTCAACGCGACGCGCGTCGGCAAATCCCGCGTCGAGATGGACGACTTCGAGACGGCCAAGGACCGCGTGCTGATGGGCCCCGAACGCGAGCACCTGCTCAACGAGAAGGAAAAACGCATGACCGCCTATCACGAGGCCGGCCATGCGCTATTGGCGTGGCTGTTCCCCGAGGTCGACACGGTGCACAAGGTGACGATCATTCCCCGCGGCCGCTCGCTGGGGGTCACGCAGCTCTCGCCGGATGAAGAGCGGTTCAACATCGGCGAAAGCCGGCTGCATTCGCAACTCGCGTTCATCATGGGGGGCCGGGCCGCCGAGAAGATGATCTTCGACGAATACTCCGCCGGCGCCGAAGACGACCTCAAAAAGGCGACCGAGCTGGCCCGCCGCATGGTCGCCCACTGGGGCATGAGCGAAGTCATCGGCCCGGTCGCCTTCCGTCAGGTCGAGGAGCACCCGTTCCTGGGGAAGGAATACCACGAGCACCGCGAGTTCAGCGACGAGACGGCCCGCATCATCGACACCGAGGTGCAGAACTTCCTGACCCGCGCCGCCGACTCCGCCCAGAAGACCCTTGCACGCAACCGCGACAAGCTGGAAGAGCTTGTCGTGGCGTTGCTCGACAAGGAAAGCCTGGGGAGGAACGATCTGGAGGAAATCCTCGGCACCCGCAAGAGCCAAGAGATGGTCGAGACGACCGCCGGGTGACGGTCCGAGTCAAGCAGTGCGTGCGGTGGACAGACGCTGCTTCTGCCCGTCCGAAGCAGTGGCACGTCTCTTGGCAATTCGTGAAATCGATTCTTGACGGTATCCAAGCAGTGCCGTGGAGCTGACACTCTCGCGAATCGGCGAAAGCACTGCTTGACGAACGCCGACAGAGTTCTCCGTGTCAGCGATGCGTCTAACGGCGTTCGTCAAGCAGTGGCACGCGTGAGCTCCTCCCACAGCGCCTTGTAGTACCGCATCACCCGCAGCGGGTCGCTGCTGGCGGGGCTTTCGGAGAGCGTGTACCCCTTGAAGACCGCCTCCCGCAGCAGCGTGAACAGCTCGCGATACGGGTACTTCGGGTCGTACAGATCGTGGATGTGCGCGACCGTCCCCAGCTTCGGCTTGAGCAGCTCGAACGCTTTCTTGACCGAGCCGTCGACGACTTCGCCGGGATTCGAATTCCAGCAGACGGTGACGCTGGGATGCCTCGCCACGTCGATGATCTGCCGCATCACCGCGGGATCCTGCGTGCCGCGGCCGTGCACCTCGACGCGGATTTCCTGCTTGTAGCCGGCGGCGAACTTGCCGCATTCGCGGAGCGCCTCGCCGATCTGCTGGATCGTGCGTTTCCGCTCGACCCCCTTGGCGAACCCGTTGGGGCGGACCTTGACGCCGCTCGCTCCGACGTCGTGCGACAGTTCGACGAACTTCTTCGCGAGGTCGATGTTCCGCCGCACGACGCCGTGGTCGGCGTTGTGGAACTCGCAGGCCGACCCCAGGCCGACGCATTCCACTTTCGAATCGGCGAAGCGTTTGCGGACGTCGGCCCGCTGCGACTTGTTCAACGTCACCTCGACGCCGTGCTTGTGCGTCGACCGCAGCTCGACGCCGGCGAACCCGGTCGCCTCGCAGTTGCGAATCAGCGTCGGCAGGTCCCACTTCGCGCCCCACAGGTAGGTGACCATTCCGAGTTTCATGGGTCTGCTCCCGATCGGAGATGAAAATCCGAAGCACGAAATCCGAAATCCGAAAGAAATGACCAATGACCAATTCCCAATGACCAAAAGCATGAGCTCGCAGTTCTCTGGGATTTGGTCATTGGGATTTGGGATTTCCTTCGGATTTCGTGCTTTGTCCGTCACAATGCCCGGTTGGCGGCGGAAGTTCAAGCGTGCGGCGGTGTGCGGTCGGGCGGCGTTGTGGTTACAATTGTTCGCACCGTGGCGGATGCTGCTAGCATCCGCGCGGACGCTGGCAGCGTCCACCACGGCCACGTGAACCAACCCAGAACGGAATTTCTGCCATGAGCTACGCCTCTCTGATTGACGACTACCTGCAAGGCCCGAAACTTCTGCGGGAAGCAATCGCCGGGATGACCTCCGAGCAGATCGACGCGGCCCCGGTGCCGGGGAAATGGTCGACGCGGCAGGTGATCTGTCACATTGCCGACTTCGAGCCGGTCTACGCCGACCGCATGAAGCGCGTCATCGCCGAGGAAAACCCGACGATGTTCGGCGGCGAGCCGGACCTGTTCGCCGCCCGGCTCGCCTACGCCGCCCGCGACATCGAGGGCGAGCTGCAACTCATCGAGGCGACGCGGCGGCACACGGCGGGCATTTTGCGGACGCTCGCTCCGGAAGCGTTCCAGCGCACCGGCAACCATTCCGCCGACGGCCCGATCACGCTGGAAACGCTGCTGTGCCGCATCGCCGGGCACATCCCGCATCACGTCGCGTTTATCCAGGAGAAACGCCGCGCGATGGGATGAGTAAAGGGCGGAAAGCGGAAGGCGGAAAGCCGCGATGTTGTCCAACTCTAAACATCGGATTGACTGCCATGAATCGCTCTGTGAACGCTAATTGCCCGTGGTTGCTCGTGTTTCTGGTGGCAACGATTCACCTCGCCTGTAACGTAATCGTTGGTGCCGCGGGTTCGAAGGCCGCCCAAGAATCAAAGTCGAAGAAGCCGCGCGGTCCCGAGCGGTGGGAGAAGGCGATCGCCGCGTTTGAGAAGCGGGACGCGCAGTCGCCGCCGCCGAAGAATGCAATCCTGTTCGTCGGCAGTTCCAGCATTGTGAAATGGGACCTGAAGCGGTCGTTCCCGAAATTGACGACGATCAACCGCGGTTTCGGCGGGTCGCAGATCGCCGATTCGGTGCACTTCGCGGACCGCATCATCCTCAAGCACAAGCCGAAGACCGTCGTGTTTTACGCCGGCGACAACGACGTCGCCGCGGGAAAGTCGCCGGAGCGGGTCGCCGCCGATTTCCGCCGGTTCGCGGAAACGATCCACAAGTCGCTGCCGCGGACGCGGATTCTGTTCATCGCCATCAAACCCAGCCTCCGCCGCTGGAAACTCGTCGAGAAAATGCGGCAGGCCAATCGCCTCATCGCCAAACAATGCACAGCGAACGACCGGCTGACGTACATCGACGTCGACGCCCCGATGCTCGGCAAAGACGGCAAACCGCGGGCCGAACTGTTCGTCAAAGACGGCCTGCACCTCAGCCCCGCCGGATACGCGGTGTGGGCAAAAGTTCTGCGGCCGCATCTGGGACGGTGAAGTCGAAGGTCGGAAAGAAGAGTCGAAAGTCGCAAGGTCGAAAGTCGAAAGTCGGAAAGCCAAAAACTGCCCCAGACCTTCGGCATTCGACCTTCCGACCTGCGGCCGTCCCCTATTTCGACCATTGCCCCGACCTGCGACCTTCGACTTTCCGACCTTCGACTTTCCGACCTTCGACTTTCCGACCTTCGACCTTCCGACCTTCGACTTTCCGCGAGCCATGCCCGCGTCGTCCCCCCTCACCGAGATCGTTCTCGCCAGCCGCAATCGGAAGAAGAGCGCCGAGATCGACGAATTGCTGCGGCCGCTGGGAATTCACGTTCGCCCCGTGTCGGACTTTCCCGACGTGCCGGACGTCATCGAAGACGGCGACACCTTCGCGGCCAACGCGGCGAAAAAAGCCGTCGAGGTCGCGATGCAGACCGGGCAGTGGGCGATCGGGGACGACAGCGGGCTGATGGTCGACGCCCTCGGCGGCGAACCGGGCGTGTATTCGGCCCGCTACGCCGGCGAACCGAGCAACGACGACGCGCTGGATGCGTGCGCGGCGTCGCGTCCATCCAGGGACGCCGCGAACAATGCGAAGCTCGTCGCGGCACTGCGGGGGATTCCGCCGGAAAGGCGGACGGCCCGCTTCGTGTGCAACGTGGCGGTCGCCGATCCGCGGGGGAACATCCGCCTGCAACTCGAGGCGACCTGCCGGGGGCGAATCGTCGACGAAGCCCGCGGGACGAACGGCTTCGGGTACGACCCGCACTTTCTGGTCCCCGAGCTGCACCGCACGTTCGGCGAGCTGCCCCCCGTGGTGAAGAGGCACATCAGCCACCGGGCGCGGGCGTTCGAGCGGCTGGTGCCGTTGCTCGCGAGGCTGCACAGAGAGTTGAGAGTTGAGAGTTGAGAGAGAGAAGAGTCTGTCCGCTATCCGCCTTCCGCCTTCCGCTTTTGAGTGACCTCTGACCTCCGACTTCCTCTCGACTCTCAACGACTCGCGGACCCCTCTTGTCCCATTCCGGCGGATTTGCGATAACCCGCCGGGACAAACGGAGTTGTCTGTGATCGAACCCCCCTCTTCCCGACTGCAGGCGCGTCTGACCGCGCTCAAACTGTGCCGCCGCGCCGACCTGCGGCGCTGCCGGCGGCGGGTGCGGCAACTGGCGCGGGACCTGCCGGCGTTCGACTCGGTCTGGATCGACGCCCTGCTGCAGGAACGCAAGCTGACGCCTTTCCAGGGGCGAATGCTGGAATCCCCGCACCCCGAGCGGCTGTCGGTCGGCCCCTGCGTGCTCGTCGACCAGCTCGGCGCCGGCCCGCACGGCGAGACGTTTCTGGCTCGCGTGGGCGAGGGAGAGGGTCGTTGCGTCCTGAAGCTGGTGAGCGATCCGCGGTGCGGTGATTCACCACTCACCACTCTGCAATCGCTGATCACCCGCGCCGGCGAAGACCAGCATCCGCACGTCGTCACGCCCGACAGGGTCCTCATCCACGACGGCCGGCTGGTTGTGTTGAGCCGCTTCGTCGCGGGGACGCCGTTGACCGAGTTGCTCATCCGCCGCGGGCGGTTCCCGGCGGACGTCGTGCGGGAAATCGGCCGCCAGTTGACGGCCGGGCTGGCGTTTCTCGAATCGCGAGGGATCGTGCACGGCGAGATCGCGTTGTGGAACGTGCGGCTCTCGTCGCGGGGAATCGCGACGCTGGTCGACGCCGGCATCGCACCGGCCGTTCGCCCGGAAGTCGTGATCGACGCCGACGCCCCGCCGGAACGCTTCGACGGTGTCGCCCCGGAGCGGGTGGCAACGGGCGCACCGGCGACGGCAGCGTCGGACATCTACGCGCTGGGCTGCCTGCTGTGGCAGCTTCTGGCGGGCCGGCCGCCGTTTCCCACGGGCGACCCGCTCACGAAGCTGGCCCATCACCAGACCCGCGCGGTTGCCGACGTTCGCGAATGGGTCCCCGAGTGCCCCGACGTGCTCGCCGAACTGCTGCTGGCGATGACGGCGTTCGACGCGGCCGACCGCCCCGCTTCCTTCGCGAAGCTGGCGGAATGTCGTCTTTCGCTCCGCGAAAGAACGCCCTTTCGCGCCGCTTGCGGCTTAGCCGCGGGGCGGCGACGGCTGCGGCGGTTTTACGCGTCGTTCCGCGCCGCGGTACCACGGCTGCGGTTGCGCCCCGCCGGTTCCGGGTTTCTGAGACGGACGATGACAGCCGTTATGGCGTTGGCGGCGGCCGCGGTCGGCGTCGGATTGCTGGATCGCGACTTCCGCGGGCCGCTGTTGAGCATCGCCACGCCGGTCACGGAACGGATCGCGGCGTTGACGGACACGGAAGACGACCGCGACGCGGAGGACGGAATCAGGGCGAACGGCGCGCCGACGACGGCGAAACCGCAAGCGGCGGAGCTGCCGGCCGCCGATTCTGCCGGCGTGATTCTGCTGGACAGTTCGAAGACCTACGTCTGGACGAAGCCGATTCGCTCGGACCGGCCGATCGTCATTCGCGGCGCGGCGGGAAAACCGGCGCTCGTGATCGTCGGCTCAAACGGGGCGATCGTGTCCGCGCCAGTGGTTACTCTGGAAAACATGTTGTTCGTCGCGCGTGCGAAACCGCAACCGGCGATGTTGACTGTGCGGTCGGATCGGTTTGCGATCAAGGGGTGCGGAATTCGCGCTGGTCATCTCCAAACCGCCGTCGACTGGAAGCCAATCACTCCCGGACGGGGAACGCAACTGGCGCTGACCGACACCGTCCTCGCCGGCGGCGCGGCCGCCGTGCGGCTCGGGTCGGCGCCCGCGGCGATTCGCTGCGAGAACGTGCTGCACCTGGGCCCCGGGGTGCTGTGGCGGTTCGCGGAGCTGCCGCCGGCCGGAAACGCGGTCAACGTCTCGCTCGTCAACCTCACGCAGCGCAACGCCGGCGCGCTGCTGCGGGTCGATCTGCCGCCGGGCAACGGCCCGTTCGGCCGCGTCGCCGTGATGGCGAAGAACTGCGTGTTTCATTACGCGGGCGAGAATTCAGCGATGTGCGTGTTGGGAACGTCGTTCCCGGGACAGGCGCCGCGGGGGATCGTGCAGTTTTCCGGCGAGGGGTCGCTGTTCCCCCCCGGCGGCCGCATTGCCGTCGAAGCCGCCGCCCTGGATGGCCCGGCGGCGGCGTACCCATCCAGGGCCGCCGCCCTGGATGGCCCGGCGGCGGCGTACCCATCCAGGGCCGCCGTCGGTCCCGCCCCGCTCGCGCCGGTCGAAAACGAAGCCGTCCAGATCGACGGCGGCCTGCTGGCCGGCGAATTCGAATTCGCCGGCCCCGCGGGGAGCGACCCGGCGACGTCGGTCATCGCGAAACACCGCGCGCCGGTGCGGTCGCAGCATACGCCGGGGATCGATGCGCGGCGGCTTGTTTTGCTTGGCCGGAAATGACGGGGGTTGGAATCGTAGTGCGAAATTCATTTCGCACGAATCGTGGGCTGTGCGAAATGAATTTCGCAC
>Ga0268386_10000684_pt1 | contig 22006 bp, 20 predicted proteins | sample RVTome_15_FD_200260 | JGI IMG/M metagenome (GOLD analysis project Ga0268386, IMG submission 200260) | Soil microbial communities from uranium-contaminated site in the Upper Colorado River Basin, Wyoming, United States - RVT150D86... ...
CGCCGGGTGCCAGGAAGATGGAGCACTTCGTGGAGGTGTGCGACACCTTCCACATCCCGCTGGTGTTCTTCGTGGACACGCCCGGCTTCATGATCGGTCGCGCGGCCGAGATGGCCGGGACCCTGCCTGCCGGCGCCCGGGCGCTCTGGGCGGCCCAGCAGGCCACGGTCCCGAAGGCGAGCGTGATCGTGCGCAAGTGCTACGGCATGGGCGGCATGGTGCCGACCGCCACCGACCCGCTCTCGCTGCGTCTGGCGTGGCCCTCCGCCGAATGGGGCTCGCTCCCGATCGAGGGCGGCGTGGCCGTCGCCTACCGGCGCGAGATCGCCGCCGCCGCCGATCCCATCAGGCGCCAGCAGGAGATCGAGGAGGAGCTGCGTGCGCTGAACTCTCCGTGGCGCACCGCCGAGGCCTTCGGCATCGAGGACATCATCGACCCGCGCGAGACGCGCCCGCTGCTCTGCCGGCTGATCGAGGCTGCCCAGGGCGCCCTGCGGGGCGGACTCGGTCCCAAGACCCGCGCGGGCGTGCGGCCCTGAGCGCCGGCGGCATGAAGCCGCTCGCGGGCCTCGTGGTGCTGGACCTGAGTCGCTTCCTGGCCGGCCCGTACTGCACGCTGCTCCTGGGCGGGCTCGGCGCCGAGGTCGTCAAGGTCGAGCCGCCGGGCGAGGGCGACCCGTACCGCGCGCGGCCGCCGCTGGCGGGGCCCGAGGGGGCCAGCTTCGCGCGACGCACACCCGGCGACATCGGCGTCCTCTTCCTGCACCGGGGTCGCAACAAGAAGAGCGTCACGCTGAACCTCCGCCATCCCGACGGCGTGGCGCTGTTCGGGCGCCTCTGCGCCCGGGCCGACGTGCTCGTCGAGAACTTCACGCCGGGCACGCTGGAGGCGATGGGGCTGGGCTTCCGGGCGCTGCAGGGCTGCAATCCCCGCCTGGTGCTGTGCTCGATCTCCGGCTTCGGCCAGGACGGACCGCGGCGCGACTGGCGCGCCTACGACCCGATCGTGCAGGCGATGAGCGGGATCGTGGCCCAGACGGGGGAGGCCGACGGGCCACCGCTGCGGGCCGGCCTGCTGCTGAGCGACACCACGGCCGCGCTCTACGGCGTCATCGGCATCCTGGCCGCGCTGCGCGCGCGGGAGACGACGGGACAGGGCGACTGGGTGGACGTCTCGATGCAGGACGGCTCGTTCTTCCTCATGCCGGATGCCGTCGAGTTCCTGGCCGCCGGGATCGCGCCCCGGAGAACGGGCAACACGCACGCCGCCGGCGCTCCGTTCAACGTCTACCCGGCCGCCGATGAGCTCGTGTCGGTCTGCGCGGTGACCGAGCGCGACCGGGTGCACGTCCTGACCGCCATCGGTCGGCCGGAGCTGGCGCGCGAGCCGCGCTTCGCCGGCGGACCGGCCATCGCGCCCGGGGCGCGGCAGGAGCTGGACGACCTCGTGAGGGCCTGGATCGCCGGGCGCCCGGCCATCGAGGCCGTGAAGATCTTCCAGGCCCACAAGGTGCCGGCCAGCCCCGTGCCGGGCGTCGACGAGCTGGTGGAGGACGAGCACCTGCGTGCCCGGGGGATGGTGGTGGGCCTCGAGCATCCCGTTCACGGCCCGGTGCCGGGCGCGCACGCGCTCGGCATGCCGATCAAGTTCCGCCACCATCCGGCCGGGTTCGACGCGCCGGCGCCGGCGCTCGGCGCGGACAACGCCGAGGTCTACGGCCGGCTGCTCGGCCTCGACGCCGCCGCGCTCGACGCGCTGCGCGCCCGGGGCATCGTCTGACGGTGAGGGCCGCCCGACGCGGATCGAGACGCGCGGGCCGGCGGTCCGGCCGCACGCCGGTCGACCGGCTGCGCGCGATCTGCCTGGCGCTGCCCGAGGCCACCGAGAAGCGCGCCTGGGGCGAGCCTACCTGGCGCGTGGGCGGCAAGCTCTTCGCCCAGCTCGACGACCACCATCACGGCGCCGACCACCTGGCGGTGTGGCTGCCGGCGCCGCTCGGCGAGCAGGAGGCGATGGTCTTCACGGATCCCGCCCGGTTCTTCCGGCCGCCCTACGTGGGATCGCGCGGCTGGGTCGGCGTGCGGATCGACCGGAAGCCCGACTGGACGCTGGTGGCGAGGCTGGTGGAGCAGGCGTACCGGGTGGTGGCGCCGCCGCGCCTGCAGGCGTCGATCGCCGCGACGGTGCCCCGGGCGCCCCGGACCCGGCGCGCTGACGCTCAGCGGGTCGCGCGTCCCGCGGCCAGCACGAGGTCGACCAGCTCGTAGGCGCGGGTGCGGTCGACGTGGTTGAGATGGGTGTTGATGCGGTTGCGGCTGGCCGAGGTCAGGTAGAAGCGCTCGTAGAGGACGTTGCGACCGGCGAGGCCGCTGCCCACGAAGTCCCAGGCCAGGCGGAACAGGGCGGCGCGGCGCTCGGCGTCCACGCCGTTGGCGCCGCCGAGGAACTCGTCGATCAGCGGGCGCAGGTCGGCGTCGTCGAGCTGGGCGCGGGTGGGCGTCGCGAGCAGGTTGTGACTGCCGATGAGCGTGATGATCTCGTTGACCCGGGGAAACCAGGTCGCGAGCAGCGAGCGCATCGGGTGCAGCGGCCGGCCGTCGGGAAACCACACGCCGTTGCCCACGTCGCGGCCGTGCTCGGCCGAGAGCAGCACCGCGCTCCGCGTGACCTCCACGTAGCTGGACAGCTCACCCAGCATCTCCAGCGTGGCCGGGCTCTGGTCGTTGATCGCCTCGGCCATCCGCGTGGCCAGCCCGTAGGCGAACTCCAGCTTGGTGAGGGCGCGGACGGTGCTCTGGTTCGTCATGTTGTCGCGGATGCCCGAGCGGCCCATGCCGTTGTAGATCTCGAGGTCGCCGTCGAGGAAGACCCGCTCGGGCGCGATCTCGACGTCGTCGAAGATGACCACGGCGTCCTGCTCGTCGAAGCGGCTGGACAGGGGCCGGTCGAACGGGTGCGCGCCGGGCGCCGCGGCGCTATCGCGGCACAGGAAGACCAGGCCCGGGGTGTCGACGGCCACCGCGAACGCCAGCGCATGGGCCTGCGCCCCCGGCGGCAGGGGCAGGGCGGGGTAGACGACCAGCTCGTCGGCGAAGGGCGCCAGGGTGGCGAGCACCTTGGCGCCGCGCACGACGATGCCGCCGGCCGTGTCGCCGACCTTGTGCAGCGCCACCCGGTTGCCGGCCAGCTGCGCATCGGTCGCCCGGTCGACGGTGGGCTGGATGATGGTGTGGGTCAGCGAGACGTCCTCGCGGGCCAGCCGCCGCTGGAAGCGCACGAGGTTGTCGGCGCCCGCGGCGTTGCGCCGATCGGGGCCGGCCCAGAACGACGGCCGGCTGGCGAAGGAGGCGAACTTCACGTTCATGTAGTCAGGCGTGCGCCCCATCAGCCCGACGGTGGCCTCGGCGATGCGCGCCAGCCCCCGGTTGCGGCGCTTGAGGTCCTCGACCGAGCCGGGGAACGCGTGACTGATGTTGATCGGCTCGCCCGTCTCGGGGTCGGGGACCAGGCACTCGTCGGCGAACCGATGCTGCCGATCGAACACCTCGGCCAGCGTCCGGGCCGCGCCGGCCAGCGCGGGATGCTCGGTGACGTCGTGGACCCGCTCGTCGCCGAGCCAGAGCTGGCGCGGCGTCTTGCGCAAGCCGTCCAGGAATTGCTGACCCGTTCGCGCGCCCATGATCCCCACCTCCGCGGGCACGGGTCTCGTGCGCCGCCGACCGAAGAATCGGGCCCCGGCCGACGGGAGTCAAGGCCTGCCACGTTCTTGCGCTCGCGGACCGACGACATGGGCTACGATCCATCCCCGGGGAAGGAGATCGGGATGCGAGTGATCGACATGGAGTGCAGTGTTCCCCGGCGCCGGTGCGCCGCCGCCCCGGCACCCACAGAGCCAGCCCCGGCGGCGCCCTCCGCGGAGCGGCCGGCCGGCTACGGCATGGCCAACTACGAGCGCATCTTCCGTTCGCGCCGGGAGGGCGGCGACCCGCGTCCGGACACCGAGCTGGACGCGTATCTGAAAATGCTCGACCGCCTGGGCATCGTGCGCTCGGTGCCCTTCGGCGCCACCAACGACGAGGTGGCCGAGCTGCTCCGCGACTATCCCGACCGTTTCATCGGCCTGGCCCGCATCAGTGGGCTGCACGGGATGAGCGGGGTCCGCGAGCTGGAGCGCCGGGTGCGCGGGCAGGGTTTCCACGCCCTGGGCGTCTCCGCCCTGGTCGACGCCATTCCGGCCAGCGATCGACGCTACTACCCGCTCTACGCCAAGGCCGTCGAGCTCGAGATCCCCGTGCGCGTCTACTCGTCCATGAGCTACGCGACCGACCGGCCCTACGACCTCGGCCATCCGCGCCACCTCGACCAGGTCGCCGTCGACTTCCCGGAGCTGACGATCATCGGGGGCCTGGGTGGCTGGCCGTGGGTGAACGAGATGGTCGCCATCGTGCGGCGCCACCCCAGGCTCTACATGGACACCTCCGCCCACCGGGCCCGGTATCTCGGCCAGCCCGGCTCGGGCTGGGAGATGCTGATGCAGTTCGGCAACACCCTCATCCAGGACAAGGTGCTGGTGGGGCTCTCGGCGGGCCTCGTCGGCCAGTCGTACGAGACGCTGCTGGGAGAATACATGGCGCTGCCGCTCAAGGACACCGTCAAGGAGAAATGGCTCTACCACAACGCCGCCCGCGTGTTCCGGATCGAGTAGCCCGATGCTGACGCCGGAGGCGATCGAGGCCACCGCGCGGGCGTCGCTCGAGATGCGCCGTACCCGTGTGCGGTACCGGCCGCTCGATGCCGCCGTCCGGGCGGCCCCGCTCGACGACGCCTACCGCATCCAGGACGTGCTGCATCGCCTCATGATCGAGGCCGGGCGCGGCGAGATCGCCGGCTGGAAGATCGCGCTCACCTCGAAGGCGATGCAGCAGATGACCGGCGTGGACCAGCCCGCCGCGGGCGCGATCTTCTCGACGGTCGTGCACCCCTCGCCGGCGCGGGTCGCCGTCACCGCCTATCACCACCTGGGCGTGGAGTTCGAGGTCGCCGTGCGCCTGGCCGACGACCTGCCCGCGAGCGGCGGGCCGTGGACGCGCGCGTCGGTGGCGGGCCGGGTCGCCGCCTGCGTGCCCGCCTTCGAGCTGATCGAGGACGGTGACGCCGACTACAAGACGCTCGACGCCTTCACCCTGATCGCCCAGAACACCTGGAACGGCGGCGTGGTGCTGGGCGCGGCGGCGCCGGCATGGCAGGACGTCGACCTCGAGACCGCGGTGACACGGTGCTGGATCAACGATCAGCCGGCGGGCGAGGGCAAGACCGGCGATGCGCTCGGCCATCCCCTCGAGGCGGTGGCGTGGCTGGCCAACCTGCTCAACAGCCGCGGCCGCCTGCTCTCGCGCGGCATGATCGTGATGACGGGCAGCAGCATCACGACGAAGTTCCCGGCGCCGGGCGACCGCATCCGCTTCGCCATCGACGGGCTCGGCGAGGCCTCTCTCGAGGCGCGGTAGCCGGCCGCAGTCCGCCGCCCGGGGATCGCTGAGCGCGGCCGGCGTGAGCCCGGCCACCTGCGCTAGAATCCCGTCGCGACGCCGATCCTGTCCTCACGACAGGCCGGGAGGTCATCCGATGGATCTGGGGCTTCGAGGCACCGAGACTGGGAGAGCGCCATGACCTCCACCTCTCGCGAGCTGTTGCGGGACGCCATCCTCGCGCGGGACCAGCCACGGACGACCGACCTCTTCTTCCGGATGATCGCGCGCGAGGGCCGCTCGGTCGGCGACGCGCTCGGGGTGGTGACGGCGGCCCAGGCCCCGTTCGTGCAGGTGCCGAGCCACGTCGACGTGCGCGACGGCCAGATCACGCTGATCAACAACGACCACACCATCCTCGGTCTCCGGACCTCGGTCAGCCTCACGCCGTACCTGCCCGAGGCCTACCGGCTGTTGCCGCTCCTGCAGTCCGTCTGGTACATCCCGGCCGGCCTCGACATCTGGAACCAGCTGCGCGGTCGCTACCCTGGCCGCTACGCCACCATGAAAGGCATGCACGTGCCGCCGCCGAGCTACGGGCCGGTCGTGTGGCATCAGGAACAGGCGCCGATCAGGGAGGAGGGCACGATCGAGGAGCGGTTGCACGCGCACATGATCGCGACGATGAGCGGTGACGTCCGCCGCTCCTACGGTCTCTTCCTGGGCCTGGCCGCCGACGAGGAGGCCCGGCCGCTTCTACGCGACCACCTGATCTTCCTGGGCCTCATCGATCTTCAAGATACGATCGCCGGGCGCAAGGCGCGCAACACGGGCCACAAGGCGCTACGCGCCCGGGCAGTGACGGATCTGGCCGAGTTCATCGGCTGGGAGAGTGCCGACGGCGTCTACTACATCGGCGTACCGGACATGGCCGTGGGCCCGCTGTACTACTCGGTCTACGACGCGGCCTGCGTGACGGTGACCGGCGAGCTCGCGGAGGCCGGCAAGCAGCTGCCGCAGACGAACCAGACGCCCCTCACCCCGGCCGAGGTCGAGGAGATGATCGACCTCCTCATGACGGCCGACGCAGCGACCGTGTGGGCGCGGATCACCACGCACCTGCGCGACGGCGTGGCGATCCGGAGCCTGGGGGACGCCATCCAGGTCGCTGCGGCCGAGCTGATCCTGAGAACGACGGTGGGTCGCCAGTTCACCGACGGCCAGCATCCGTTCGACTACTGCAACACCGCGAACGACTGGCTGCGCACGACCCGGAGCCCGTACCGGGCCCGGGTGCTGTACCTCATGGCCCACTTCGTCAACGACTCGGCCCGTGCCAACAAGCTGTCGACGCCCCTGCTCGAGCAGGAATGCGCCGGCTTCGACGCCGCCGGCCGATCGCCGCAGGCGCTGCTGGACGAGCTCGACGAGGCCATCCTGGCCTTCGACGTGCCTCGCACGACCGCGCTGGCCCACGCCTACCTGGGCTCCGGCGCCGATCGCGACGCCTACCGCGCCACGGTCGCCCTCGCCGCCTGCAAGTTCCAGGACGACCCGCACAACCAGAAGATCACGCACTCCGCGTTCGAGGAGCACGCTCACAACTCCACCCACCTGCGCGATCGCCTGCTCCTCGCCGCGCCCCGCCTGCTCGCCGGCTGGCCCAAGATGCCCGGCGAGCGCGACTGCTACGCCCGCTTCCAGAAAGAGTGGATCGACAACTAGTCTCCCTCGTTGAACTGCGGTGACGCCGGGGGCCAGGCGGGGACGGCGTGGGCGCGCCCGCATGGCTCGCCTGTCGCCGTAACTCGCTCCGGGCCCGGCTCGCTCGGCCCCCCCATCCCCCAGAGGGGGCTCGCCTGCAGGTCAGTCGATTCGTCGGTGGCTCGCTCGCCGGGCCCTGCGCTCGAACGGCGACCACGGCTCGCCATGATGGCGCGCCCACGCCGTCCCCGCCTGGCCCCCGGCGTCACCGCGTTGCACGAGAGCGACTAGAGCTTGGCGACGCCGGCGCGCGCGCAGTCCTCGTCTTGCTGGGCGGTGCCGCCGCCCACGCCGCAGGCGCCGACCACCACGCCGTTGCGCACGATGGGCACCGCGCCCTGGCTGGGGATCATGTGGCCCCCCTCGGCGGCGGCGATGCCCTGGATGATGGGGCTGCCGGCGCGCTCGGCCAGCTCACCGCTGGCGCGGCCGAAGGCGACCGAGGCGATGGCCTTGCCCTGGCACCCGTAGACGCTGGCCCAGATCGCGTTGTCCATGCGGTTGAAGGCCACCAGGCGGCCGCCGGCGTCGCAGACGGCCACGCTGATGCGGATGTTCATCTCCCGGGCCTTGTCGATCGCGCCCTGCACCACCTGGTTCGCCTCCACGAGCGTCAGCGCCATGGGGTTCCACCTCCCTGTCCTGGATGGCGCGCAGAATACCCTGCTTGCCTCGCGCGCGCGAGCGGGCTACCTTCGGCGCTCATCCTGCCAGAGGAGGCGGTCATGGCCCAGCCGACGTTGCCCCCGTGGATCGAGGCGCTGCAGCAGCGCGATCCGGAGTTCGTCGCATCCTACATGGCCCAGCGCGAGCGCATCATGCGCGACGGCGCGATCCCGGCCAAGTACAAGCACCTGATGACGATGATGGTGGACGCGCTGCAGTCCCACCCGGACGGCGTGGCCACCATCGCCAACCGCGCCCGCGCCGCCGGCGCCTCCGAGGCGGAGATCCAGGAGGCCGTGGAGGTCACCTATCTCTTCGGGGGAACGCCGGCGCTCGTCACCGCCATGAACGCGTTCCGCGCATCGTAGGGGCCCCCGATCTGCGCGGGGTGGAGACGGCCGCCGCGCTAGTTCGTCGCCGAGGCGGTGGCGGCGCGCCAGATTCGGCGCGCGCCCTTGTCGATCTTGAGCGCCACGATCGCCGCCACCGCCAGGAAGAGGCACGCCAGTGCGTAGGCGGCGCCGTAGCCGCCCGTCGACTCGAAGAGCGCGCCGGCCAGCCAGGAGCCCAGCGCGGAGCCGGTCTGGTGCACGAGGAAGATCAGGCCGAAGACCGAGCTGACAGAGAACCGGCCGTAGATGTCCGCGGTCAGCGCCGAGGTCATCGAGCCCGTGCCCGCCATCGTGATGCCGCCGAGGACCGCCACCGCCAGGATCGCCGCCGGGTTGTCACGGATGAGGAAGAACCCCGCGAAGATCAGGATGCGGCCGGCGTAGATCGCCGACAGCACCGGGCGGCGCCCGAACCGGTCCCCGAGCGCGCCCAGCATCACGGTGAAGCCGATGCTGGAGCCGCCCAGCACGCCGAGCGCCCACGAGGCGAACATCGGCGAGTACCCGTGGTCGGTGAGCATGGGAATCCCGTGGGCCGACAGCAGGCTCATCGAGAACCCGCAGGTGAAGAACGAGCCGGCGAGCTGCCAGAAGGCCAGCGTCTGCAACGCCTCGCCGGCACTGACGCGCTCGACCGGCGGCGCCGCCGTGCCGGGCTTGAGCGGGGCGCCGTCGGGCGTGAGCCCCACGGACTCCGGCGAGTCCCGCACGATCCAGAGACACAGGGGCAGCACCAGGACCAGGACACCGCCCGCGATGATCATGTACGTCGTGCGCCACCCGGTCGTGAGGATGAGCCACGTCACCCCGGGCACGAGCAGGCTCATGCCGGTCATCGAGGCGCTGCCGAGCACGGAGAGCGCGGTGCCGCGGCGCCGACTGAACCACCGCGCGACCACGCCGGAGGCGATGACGGGCCCGGTACCCGCCAGGCCGAGCGGGACGAGCACACCGTAGACGATGGCGAACTCCCAGAAGTTGCTCACCAGCGCGGTCAGCACGAGCGAGGCGACCAGCACCACCGTGCCGACCGTGGTGACGACGCGCACGCTGAAGCGGTCGAGCGCCATGCCCGCCAGGGGCATGAAGACGCCGTAGAGCAGGAGGCTGAGCGCGATCACCGCGGAGAAGCTGGCGCGATCGAGGCCGAGATCCTCCACGATCGGCTTGAGGAACGGCCCGACCGCGTGCCGGATGCCCGTGGAGATGAACGTCGTCACCGAGAATGCCGCGACCACCCACCAGCCGTAGAAGATCGAGCGATTGGTCATCACCCTGCAACTATAGCCCACCGGGCGGACGGTCGGCCGGCCGTCACGCCAGCGGGCGGGTCAGCTCGAGAAGAACTCGAGCATCAGGCGATTGACCTCGGCGGCGTTCTCGTACGCGGACCAGTGGCCGGCCCGGGGAATCCGGTGCAGATCGAGCGTGCCGACCGCCGCCCCGATCTCGCCGATCAGCAGGTCGGCGGGCCGGAACGGGGAGTCGTCGCGCTCGCCCCAGAGCAGTCGCACCCGACAGGCGAGACCGGCGAGGTCGCCCAGCAGGGTGCCGCCGCCGCTCACCTTGCGGCTGTCGAAGCGGGCGCGGCGCACGCCGTCGGCCTGGATGTCGACCGCCTCCTCGGTGACGCTGGCGGGATCGGCGAGCATGTTGACGAGCAGGTTGTGGCGGCAGATCTCACGGAACACCTGCTCGTCGCCGCCGGCCTCCTTGTAGCTGCGGATCGGCCGCTCGCCGAAGCGGCGGGTGGGGAAGCCGCCCGGTGAGACCAGGCAGAGGTGCGTCACCCGCGGACCCAGCCGGCGGGCCAGGCGCGCGGCGATGGCACCGCCGAACGAGAAGCCGGCCAGTCGCAGTGGCGCATTGCCCGGAAGCATCTCGACGAGCAGCTCGTGGACGAGGTCCAGGTACGCCGCGCCGGTCGTCTCGCGCGGCATGGCGGCCGAGGCGCCGTACGACGGGTGATCGAGCGCGTGCACGCTGAAGCGGGTCGCCAGCGGCTCGACGTTGCGGATCCAGTGCCGCCACGAGCCCATGCCGCCGTGGAAGAGGACGAGGTCGGGCCCGCGGCCGCGACGGTGCACGGCCATGCGGGGGGCGGGGGCGGCACTCACGCCAGGTGAGGCCGCACGCGCTCGGCGAAGATGGCCATCTGCTCGTCGAGCTCGCGACCGTCGGCGGAGAGGAACTCGAGGACCAGGTGCTCGACGCCGCAGGCGGCCAGCTCGGCGATCTGATCGACGAGCGCCGACGGCTCGCCGGCGAGCACGCGGCCGCCCCGCGCGGACGCGGGCGCGCTCTGGCCGGGCCGGACGATCCGGATGTCGTTGCGCAGCGTCAGCGCCGGTGGCGCCGAGCGGCCGCGCGCCTGGGCGAGCCGGGCGATCTCGGCCCGCCCGGCCCGCAGCTCGTCCGGTGCGCGATTGATCGGATGCCAGGCGGCGCCGAACTGGGCCGTGCGCCGCAGCGCGGCCCGGCTGTGGCCGCCGACCCAGATCGGCGGGTGCGGCTTCTGCACGGGCTTGGGCTCGAAGACGATCCCGCCGAACTGCGTGTACTTGCCGGCGAACGACGGCGCCGGGCTCACCCACAGCTCCTGCATGGCTTCCAGGTACTCGTCGGTCATGGCCCCCCGCTCGGCGAACGGCACCCCCAGCGCGGCGCTCTCGGCCGCCACCCAGCCGGCGCCGACGCCGAACACGACACGTCCGCCGCTCAGGGCGTCGAGCGAGGAGATCATCTTGGCCGTGACGACCGCGCTGCGATAGGGGACGATCAGCACGGTGGTGCCGAGCCGGACGCGGCGGGTCGCCCCGGCCACCAGGCCGAGCGTCACCAGGGGGTCGAAGACCGTCTCGCCGAAGTTGACGATGTTGGCGTGCGGCACCACGACGTGGTCGCTGACCCACACGGAGTCGTACCCGAGCTGCTCGGCGCCGACGGCGGTGCTCCGGATGATGTCGGGCGTGGCCAGGTGCCGGCAGTTGGGGATCCAGACGCCGAAGTTCATGAGCCCTCCTCGGGGCTCGACTATACTCCGTCCGTGATCATCGCCCGGGCCGTCGCCGACAACCTGGCCAAGGCATCGTGGATCCGGCGCATGTTCGAGGAGGGCGCCCGCCTCAAGCAGGAGCGGGGGAGCGACCAGGTCTTCGACTTCACCCTGGGCAACCCCGAGATCGAGCCACCGGCGGCCGTGCTGGCCGCCGCGCGGCGCGTGCTGGAGAGCGACACCCCCCACCTGCACGCCTACATGCCGAATGCCGGCCACCCGCGCGTGCGGGAGGCGGTGTCCGGCCGGCTGCGCTCGGCGACCGGGCTGCCCTACACGGCCAACCACGTGCTGATGACCGTGGGCGCCGGGGCCGCGCTCAACACCGTGCTGAAGGCGCTCTTGAACCCCGGGGACGAGGTCCTCACGGTGGCGCCGTTCTTCGTGGAGTACACCTTCTACGCGGAGAACCACGGCGGGCGGCTGGTGGTCGTGCCCCCCCGGGCCGACCTCACGCCGGACGTCGCGAAGCTCGAGGCGGCCATCACGCCGCGCACGCGCGCCATCATCGTCAACACGCCCAACAATCCGAGCGGCGTCGTCTATCCCGCGGCGACGTTCATCGAGCTCGACGCGCTGCTCGGCCGGATCGCCCAGCCCATCGTGCTGATCAGCGACGAGCCCTATCGCGCGCTCGTCTTCGACGACGTGGTCGTCCCGCAGGTGCCGCCGCTGGTGACCCGCACGATCGTCGCCACCTCCTGGTCCAAGTCGCTGGCCATTCCCGGGGAGCGCATCGGCTATCTGGCGTTCTCGCCGCGCATGGCGGAGGCCGCCGAGCTCTTCGAGGCGTGCACGTTCACCAGCCGCGTGCTGGGCTTCGTGAACGCCCCGGCGCTGTGGCAATGGGTCGTGGCCGAGGTCGGCGACCTGGTGATCGACGTCGCGCCCTACCGGGAGAAGCGCGATCTGATGTACGAGGGCCTCACCCGCATCGGCTACCAGTGCGTGAAGCCGCAGGGCGCCTTCTACGTGTTCCCCCGGACGCCCATCGACGACGACGTGGCCTTCGTCCGCCTGCTGGCCGAAGAAGGCGTGCTCACGGTGCCCGGCTCCGGCTTCGGCATGCCCGGCCACGTCCGCATCTCGCTCACCGTCGAGCGCGATACCGTGGTGCGCGCGCTCCCTGGCTTCGAGCGCGCCTTCCGCAACGCGCGGGCGAGCCCCTGAGCGCGGCTTCTGGGTGTCGCGTCGCCGGCGCTGGTCGAGGCCGGCCTCTACATCGGTGGCTTGCGTCCACGTCGGCCGTCAGAACGCCAGGCGCCAGGCGCCGACCACGATGCCACCGGCGCCGGCCACGAGCAACCACTGCACCGGCGCCGGCAGCGGCCGCCGGACCGTGAGGGCCGTGACCAGGCCGAGCCCGCCGCCGACGACGAAGCCGAAGAGGTGAGCGAGCACGTCGGCGTGCGGCCCAACGCCGAGCATCGCCAGGAGCGCCAGGGCGGCCGCGGCGACGACCCACCGCTTCCGCGCGCCGATGCCGATGTGGGCCGGCGCGACGATCCGTAGCGCGGCCAGGATGCCGACGGCCGCGAAGACGGCCGTGGAGGCGCCGACGGAGATGTGACCGCCCCCGTGCGCGGCGGCGGTGAGGGCGTTGCCGCCCGCGCCGGCCAGGAGCAGGAGCCAGGCGCCGAGACCCGGCCCGAGGTGCCAGCACACCGCGGTCATCAGCACGGCGATGGCCACGGCGTTGCCGGCCAGGTGGGGTGCGTCGGCGTGCAGGGTCAGCGCGGTGACGGCCCGCCACCACTCACCGGCCATCATGCGCGCCGCGTCCGCGCTGCCGTGCTCGAACCAGGCGCTGCGCCCGGCCCGCGAACCGGTGATCGCGAAGAAGCCGATCAACAGCAGCGCGACGACGGCGCCCACGATCGTCACGGGCTGGGCGGGGGCCGCGTCACCGCCGGGCGCGCCGGGTGGGGCGTTTTCCCGGTCGTAGGCGGCAAGCGTCTCCGCGGCCACGACGACGTCGTCGGGCGGGACGATCAGCGCCCAGCCATCGAGCCGCTGCCGCAGCCAGTGGGGGATGCCGGCGGCGGCGAGGACGACCGCCCACTCGTCGGCCTGGCGGCGACTGGGAGTCACGCGCACCGCCGTCCCCGGGCCGGTCATGCTCGAGGGTCGGCGCCGGGCGTCGTTACCCTACCTGGGCGCGCTCGGCCGGCGCCTCGGCACCCTCCAGGCCCAGCCGCCGTATGGAGATGTCGGCGCGGTGCTGCATCCGGGCGTCGTCGGCGTTCAGGTTGCGGGTGAAGCAGCAGAACTCCAGCTGCAGGCCGTTGGGATCCTTGAAGTAGATCGACTTGGCCCAGTCGTGGTCGACCACCTCCGTCACCTCCACGCCCCGGGCGATCAGCTCGTCGCGTTTCTCCTCGAGCGCGGCCTCGGACCCCGCCTCGAAGGCGAAGTGGTAGAACGCGTTCGGTACGCCGAGCCCGCGATTGATTCCCGCGTCGTAGTGGGCCGAGACGCCCGGCACCCCCCGCGCTTCCATGAAGGCGAGAAGCTGATCGCGGCCGGTGTCGAAGAAGATGTGGCGGACCTGGCCCCCCTCCTTGATCTTGAGGACGTCGCAGCGGACCGCCTTGAATTTCAGGACGTTCTCGTAGAAGTCGCGCGTGAGGTCGAGATCCAGCGTCGAGAGGCCGATGTGCGAGAAGCCCTTGCCCGACATGGTGCCATCCTCCTCTCCTCTGCATCCAGCTCTGGGAGCTGCCTGGACGTGGCTGCTTCGAACCCGACGATCAGTGTACGACCGCGCGATCGGCTGGCGATACGCCTCGGTGGGGGTAATGCCCGCCGTGCCTTCGGCGGCTGACTCCCCTCTGCCGCAGGCCCACCTGTCGCTTGACGGTGTCCTCGCCCGCATTGTAGGGTCCCGGCAGCACGCGTGCCCACGCCGGTGGCCGGCGACGAGCCGGCCGGCGGGCGGCGACCACCGGTCTCGACCACCACTGACCAGGGGAGGCGACCACATGTCAACACTCAAGGCGCTCGTGGCGTTGTCCGCTGTCCTGGCCCTCGCGGCGCCAGCGGCGGCGCAGGACCGGCCGTCGTACGGCCCGCAGATCACGCTCGACATGGCGAAGAAGATGAGCGTGGCAGCCGTCGCCGAGGCGCAGAAGAACAAGTGGAACGTCGCCATCGCGATCGTGGACAACCACGGCTTCCTCGTCTACTACGAGCGCCTGGACGACACCCAGACGGCCAGCCCGGGCATCGCCGTCGAGAAGGCCCGGACGGCCGCGATGTTCCGCCGGCCGAGCAAGGTGTTCGAAGACGTCGTCGGCAAGGGTCGGGTCGCCGTGCTGGGACTGCCGGGCGCCACGCCGATCACCGGCGGGCTGCCCATCATGAGCGGCGGCAAGGTGATCGGCGGGATCGGCGTCAGTGGGGTCACCTCCGAGCAGGACGAGCAGATCGCCCGCGCGGGCCTCGACGGGATGAAGTAAGGGCGGGTGGTGGCCGGCGCCCCCCGGGCGCCGGCCACCACCCGGGGCGGTCGTCATTTCATGAGGCCGGGCAGGTAGAGCGCAATCGCCGGAAACAGCAGCAGCAGCACGAGCAGGATCGTGTCGCAGACCAGGAACGGGAAGGCCGCCGTGGCGACCTGGGCGAGCGTCGTGCCCTTCGGGGCGACGCCCAGCATGATGTAGAGCAGCAGTCCGAACGGCGGCGTCGTCTGGCTCATCTCCAGCACGAGGAGCACGAACAGCCCGAAGAGCACCGGGTCGAGCTTCAGCACGCCGACGAGTGGCATGAAGATCGGGACCGAGATCAGGATCATGGACACCGGGTCCATGAACATGCCGAGCATCAGCAGCACGGCGAACATGGACAGCAGCATCACGGTCACCGACACCTCGAACGACGTGGCCCACCTGAGCAGCCCGGCGCTGGCACCCGAGTACGCCACGAGCTGGCTGAACACGCTCGACGAGATGATGATGAAGAAGACCATTCCGGCCACCTTCACGGTGGACTCCAGCGACTGCGTGATGGCCTTCCAGGTGAGGAGCCGGAAGGCGGCGGCCAGGACGAGCACGCCCAGCACGCCGAAGGCCGCCGCCTCGGAGGGCGTCGCGACGCCGAGGACGATCAGGCCGACGACCATGAACACCACGACGCTCATGGGCACGATGTTGACGGCGACCGCGCGAACCTTGTCGCGCCACGCCGCGCGGGCCACCTCGTAGCTCGGCGCGCCGGTCGGGTCGAGCAGCACCTGGACGGCGATCATCCCGGCATAGAGGAGCGCGAGCAGGAAGCCGGGGACGATGCCGCTGACCAGCAGCCGGGCGACGTCGATGCTGGCGACGCTGGCCAGGAGCACCGCGAGATTCGAGGGCGGGATGATCATGGCCAGGCCCCCGGTGCCCAGGATCGGTCCCAGCGACATCCGCCAGCTGTACCCGCGGCGCTGCATCTCCGGCACCATCAGGGAGCCGAGCATGGCGGTGTTGGCCATGCTGGAGCCGGTCATGGTCGAGAAGGTGGCGCCGCCGGCGACGGTGAGGAACGCCAGGCGGCCCGGCAGCCGGCCGAACAGCTTGTCGAGCGCGTCGAAGACGCGAACGGCCAGGCCCGAGTGGAAGAACAACGCCCCCATGAGGATGAAGAGCGGGACGGGCACCAGCTGAAACGTCGTGATGAGAGCCGTGGAGTTGTCCACGACCTGGGTCAACCCGCGCACGCCTCCGATGAACACCAGCGTGCCGACGACGTTCGTCGCCATGAACGTGATGGCGACCGGGACCCCCAGCATCATCAGTCCCACGATCAGGCCCAGGAGCAGGCCGCCGGCCGCGTACCACTCCACGGGGTTACAGGCTGTCCGGGGCCCGGGCCCGGTCGACGTACATGGTGTCGAGGCCCACCAGGTACCGCCCGAATTCCACGGCGACCAGCAGGAAGGTCGGCGCCATCGGCGCGTAGTTGAGCCAGAGCGGGACGTCGATCGAGCGCTCCTCGAAGCCACCCGACCGGATCGCGTCGAGGGACAGGCCCAGGCCGATGTAGCTGAAGGTCAGGCAGGTCACGATGCACACGAGGTAGGCGAGCTTCTCGGCCGGCCACCGGGCCCGACGCGGTAGGCGGGTGACCACCGTGTCGACGTAGACGTGGCCCTTCTGGCGCACCAGCCAGGGGGCCGCGAGCAGCGTGAAGTAGAGCAGCATGTACTCCACCACCGCGCTGGTGAACGCCGGCGGCCGCAGCCCGGCGGCGCGGATACCGACGTCGACGATGATCAAGACGAAGGCCCCGGCGATCGCGGCGCCGGCCACGACGGCCAGCCCGGCGATCAGGCCGCTGTAGACGGCGGCCACCGCCTTCGACAGGCGGGACAAGCTAGTCCTTGTACATCTTCGCGCGGAGAGCCGCGGCGTCCTCCTGGCTGAGCAGCGAGCCGGCGCGCTTCCACATCGCCTCGTAGGCGATGTGGAGATACTTCCGTGCGCCCTCCGGCGACATGGTGAAGACCTCGACGCCCTGCTTGCTGACTGCGTCGGCATCGGCCCTGGCGGCCCGGTCCATGTAGGCGATCGATTCCTTCTCGTACTCGGCGCCCACCTCGAGGAGGAGGTCCTGGGCCGGCTTGCTCAGAGACTTCCACTTGTCGAGGTTGATGAGCAGGACATTGGCGAGGTGATAGAAGGGCGGGTCGATGCGGTACTTGACCAGCTTGCCGAGACCCTGCGAGCTGAGGCCGACCGTCGGCCAGCCAAAGCCCTCGACGACACCGCGCTCGAGCGCCGTGTAGACCTCGGCGGCGTTGACGATCTGCACGGGGGTCGCGCCCAGCGCCTCCACCAGCGGCCGGTACGCGGGCGTGGTGCGGATCTTGGCGCCGGTGAGATCGATGACGCCGTCCTTCAGCCGGGGCTTGTTGACCAGATAGAGATGGAACTGCGCCGAGGTCTCGCCGATCGCGATGATCTTGGCGTTGAGCTTCTGCTCCCAGTTCGGGGCCAGCAGCGCGAACGCCCCGTTGGCGCGATACTCGGTCGGGCTGAGATTGGTCGCCATCAGCGTGTTGCCGTGCGGGATGATGCCGGCGTGATAGGCCGCCGGCGTGTGGAGCAGGTCGATGGCGCCCCGCTGCACGGCCGCCGCCGCCCGGTCCGGCGGGTTCACCTCGGGGCCGCCCAGGAAGTCCACGCGGACGACGCCCTTGCCCGCCGCGTTCAGCTTGGCCACGAAGATCTCCTGGAAGCTGCGGGCCAGGTCGTGGGTCTTGGGCAGCGCCGTCTGCGTCTTCAGAGCTACTTCCTGCGCCCCGGCGGCGGCGCCGAAGGCCCACAGCACGACCAGGCTCGTCAGCACCGTGAGCGGCTTCGCGAGGCGCATGAGACCCTCCTGTGAACGGGGAAATGGCACGAGCGGCCTGCGCGATCCTGCACCGGCGGCGCGGCGGCGTCAAGGGTGCGCTGGCCGGGCGTAGCGATGTCCGCCCGTCGGCTGGCCAACCGAAATCCTTGTTCAGAATCCGAATGCGTCGAAGAGCAGTCGGTCATCCTGACAGCGGTGTCCGTTGACCAGGAGCCATTGCCGTCCGTCCCGGCCGAGGCGCCCCTTGGTCACTTCGTCGCGCGCCTCCCGACAGAACAGCATGCGGAACGCGGTGTCCAAAGGCGCCTCGTCCTGGGCCGGGCGTCTCGGCGTGCGCATCGCCACTGCCGGATGCTGGTCGGCAAGGTCTAGCTCCTGGCGCTCTCGGGCCTCATGCGCGGTGGCCGGCGGAATGGAGGTGGTGCCGAGAAGGCTCACGAGGACCGTGGCTCTCAGACAGACGCTCCAGCTCCGGAGAACGCCGGCCGGTCGGGGCTGCATGACGTGGGGTGTATCGAAGTCGGCGTCACCGCCGCGCCATGGGGAGCGCCAAAAATACGTCGACGGCCGATGGGCCGGATGTGACTATGATCGCGCAGACTTCGTCTGGGAGGCCGTGGTGGGGCGGTTCGCGGTCAATCTCCTCGGTGGGTTCCAGGTCTTTCTCCACTCGGGTGACGCGTGCGCCTTGCCGACGAGGAAGGCGCAGGCTCTGCTGGCGTACCTCGCGCTCTTTCCGGGCCGGGCCTACCACCGCGACACGCTCGCCACCCTGCTCTGGGGCGGACGCCCCGATGCCCAGGCGCGGAAGAGCCTGCGCCAGACCGTCTACGCGCTCCGCAAGGCGCTGCGGGAAGCCGGCGACGCGCTCGTCGTGGACGGTGAGCGCATCGCGCTGAATCCAACCACGACCCAGGCGGACGCGTCCCGCTTCGAGCGGCTCGTGAGAGAAGGCACATCCGAGGCGCTCGAACAGGCGGCCACGCTCTATCGTGGCGACCTCTTGCACGGCTTCCGCCTCGACGAGCCCGGTTTCGAGGAGTGGCTCGTGGCTGAGCGGGAACGGCTACGGGAAGTGGCGATTGGTGGGCTGGGGAAGCTCCTGGCTCACCAAGCGACGACGACCGCCACCGAGCGAGGGATCCAGACGGCCGTGCGGCTGCTCGCGCTCGACCCGCTGCAGGAGGGCGTGCATCGGGCCTTGATGCGCCTCTATGCGCGCCAGGGACGACGGACCGCAGCCCTGCGGCAGTACCAGATGTGCGTCCAGATCCTGCGGCGGGAGGTCCGCACGGCGCCCGAGTCCGAGACCACGCAGCTCTACCGGGAAGTGCTCCAGGAGCGCCACGACGCCCGCCGCGAGCCGGAGACGGCTCCAGAGTCGTCAGAGCCACCGACCAGAGCGCCCAGCGGCGGAGGACGGCTCGTGCTACCGGCCCGAGGGATTCTGCTGATCGGACGCGACGCCGAGCTCGGACGACTCCGCGATCTCGCGCAACGGGCCGAGGAAGGGCGGGGGCAGATCGCGATTGTCCTCGGCGAAGCCGGGATCGGCAAGACGCGCTTGCTGGCCGAGATCGCAGCCGAGGGGCTCGCTCGGAGGAGCGAGGTCCTGCTCGGGCGGGCGTTCGAGAGCGAGCAGCTGCTGGCGTTCGGTCCATGGGTCGCCGCCATCCGGAGCAGTGGCGTGCTCGAGGAGCCAGGCGTGCTGGACGCGCTGGCGCCGGCCTGGCAGCGCGAGCTGGCCCGGCTCTTTCCGGAGGCCGGCGAGCCGGCCGACCAATCGGGCGAGGAGAACTACCGGCGGCTGTTCGAGGCAATCGAGCGATTGCTCTCGACCCTGGCCCAGCGCCGCCCGGTGGTGCTTCTTCTCGAGGATCTGCACTGGGCCGACGAGATGAGCCTCCGGCTCCTGTCCTACCTCGGCCGGCGGAATCACGCCTGGAGGCTGCTGGTGGTCGGGAGCGCACGCGCCGAAGAGCTCGTGGGCGCCACAGCCCTGCGGCGAGCGATCGACGAGCTGCTCCAAGAAGAGCGGTGCATCGATCTGACGCTGATGCCGCTCACCCACCACGACACGATCGAGCTCGTCCGGACGTTGACCCGACCGGATGGGCGGGCCCCCAGCGGCCTCGAAGAGCAGATCTGGAAAGCGAGCGAAGGCAACCCGTTCGTGGCTGTGGAGATTCTCCGGGCCCTCGAGCAAGGCGCCGAGATGTCGCCGAGCATCGCTCTGCCCGTCACCCTGCCTCTGCCCGAGCGGGTCCGAAAGCTGGTCACGCGCCGCCTGGACCGGCTGGGCGCTCAGGGTCAACACCTGGCCGCCGTCGCCGCGGTGATCGGGCGAGAGTTCGAGTTCGGCCTGCTCCAGCGTGCGGCCGCGCTCTCGGACCGGGAGGCCGCTGCGGCCGTTGAAGAGCTCGTGCGATGTCGGGTGATCCATGGCGTAGGAGACCGCCTCGACTTCACCCACGACCTCATTCGGGAGGTGGCCTACCTGCGCCTCCTGCCGTCCACCAAGCAGGTACTCCACAAGGAGATCGTGGACGTTCTCGAAACCCTGAGCGCCAACGACGACCAGGTCGAGCGCCTCGGGTATCACGCCTTGCGGGCTGGATTGTGGGACAAGGCGCTCGGCTATCTGGGACGGGCAGGGACCAAGGCGATGACCCGCTCCGCCTATCGCGAGGCCACGGCGCTCCTCGAGCAGGCGCTGGGGACGGCACCGCATCTGGAGCAGACGCCCGAGCTCCTGGCCCGGCTCGTCGATCTCCGACTGAGCCTGCGAACCGCGATGGTCGCCACGGGGAGACCGGGAGAGAGCGTGGCGCACCTGAGAGAAGCGGAGCTCCTGGCCGAGCGGTTGGGCGATCGGCGGCGCCTCGGCCGAGTCTTCACCCTCTCCACCAACAGTCACTACTTGCTGGGACACTACGACGAGGCAAGGGCGGCGGCCCGGCGTGCGCTCACGATCGCGGCCGAGCTTCACGACGTCAAGCTCGAGGCCACGGCGAACCTCTTCATTGGACAGATCTACTACCAACAGGGTGACCTCGCGGCCGCCGCCGCCCAGGTCCGGCCAATCGTCGATCACGGGCTGCCCGGGCAGCACCTTGGAGTTGCCGGACTCACGGTGGCAGCTCGGCTCATCCTGTGCTGGTGTCTCGCGAAGCACGGCCGGTTCGACGACAGCCTCTCCGCCGCCCACGAGGCCGTGAGCATGGCCAGGAAGCGCGGCCGGCCGAGCAGCCTCGTCGCCGCATACCTGGGAGTGATCATTCCTTACCTGTACAAGGGGGATGTGGCCGAGGCGATCGCGGTGGGCGAGCAAGCCGTGGCCCTGTGCGAGAAGATCGAGGCCCCAGTGCTCCTTCCCATGATCCAGTCGCAACTGGGCCACGCCTACATGCTCGCGGATCGAGGCGCCGAGGCCCTCCCACTCTCGGAGGCAGGAGAGCGTGGGTTCGTGGCTAACGGCGTCATGGCGGGATACTCGATCATGCTCCGGTTCCTGGCGGAGACGTATCGCACGGTCGGTCGCATCGACGACGCCATGCGGGCGGCCACGCAAGCCTACGAGGTCGCATCCCTGTCCCGGGAAGCCGACCACGAGGCCGAGGCGCTACGGGTGCTCGGCGACGTCGCGGTCCTGGCGAGCCCTACGTTCGTCGATGCCGCGGAGCGCCACTATCGAAACGGACTGGCGCTCGCCACCCCGCGCGGAGCGCGACCCCTCGCCGCCCACTGCCATCTCGGGCTCGGCAAGCTCTTCGCGCGCACGGGCAAGCGTGCGCAAGCCCGGGAGCACCTCGCCACCGCAATCGCGATGTATCACGAGATGGACATGCGATTCTGGCTGCAGAGAGCCGAGACCGAATGGAGAGGCCAGCCCTGGTTGCCTAAGCCCTCAGCCTAGTCCGGGGTGGGTGCTTGTGAAGATCGTCAACATCCATGAGGCCAAGACTCATCTCTCGCGTCTGCTGGACGTCGCCGCCGGCGAGGAAATCGTGATCGCCAAGGCGGGCAGGCCGATCGCCCGCATCGTGCCGGTGGCCGGCCAACGGGCCCGAGCGCGTGCTGGGCATCGACGAGGGCCGCGTGGTCATCGGCGGCGATTTCGACGCACCCTTGTCGGACGAGATGCGGGCTGGATTCGAGCGCTGAGGATCCTGCTCGACAGCCGGTGCTGGCTGTGGATGCTCGCCGCGCCTGATCGATTCTCTACGGACGCTCGTGACCTCTGACGTACCGGAACACGAGCTGTATCACCGCGACCTGGTCGGGGCACCGGACCGGCTACGTCAGCAGGTCGGTGTACGTGGCC
>Ga0268386_10000685_pt1 | contig 21982 bp, 17 predicted proteins | sample RVTome_15_FD_200260 | JGI IMG/M metagenome (GOLD analysis project Ga0268386, IMG submission 200260) | Soil microbial communities from uranium-contaminated site in the Upper Colorado River Basin, Wyoming, United States - RVT150D86... ...
GAATCTTCTGCAGCAGGCCGCTCGATGGCGCGGGAATCTCAATCGTGACTTTGTCAGTCTCGAGTTCCAGGAGGGGCTCGCTGGCCTCGACGTGATCGCCGACGGATTTCAGCCACCGCAGGACCTGAGAGCGGGTACCTTCTGTCTGCTCGGCCGGCGCTCGTATCTCGACGACATCGCTCATTGGCGTCAGATCCGCGCGAGATCGGTGAGCGCTGCGGCAATGCGAGCGACGTTCGGAACCGCCGCATCGAGCAACACCGGGCTGTGGGGGCTCGGTATGTCGGGCATCGTCAATCGTTCGATCGGCGCATCGAGATCGAAGAAGGCATCTTTCGCGAGCATTGCTGCAACTTCCGCGCCGAAGCCTGCAGTGCCGTTGTCCTCATGGACGATCAGACAACGTCGCGTCTTCGTGACCGACGCGAGCACTGCGCTGCGATCCCATGGCACGAGCGTGCGCAGGTCCAGAATCTCCGCATCGACGCCGGCATCCTTCACCGCCTTCTCGCAGCGCTCGAGCATCGCACCCCAGGTCACGACCGTCAGCGCGTTGCCCTCGCGCACGCACCGCGCCTTGCCAAAAGCCAGCACGTAGTCGTCGCCCGGATACGGGCGGCGTGCGGACGCGGCATCGAGCAGCGAGCGGTGCTCGAAAAAGATCGTCGGATCGTTGCCGCGCAGCGCCGTACGCAACAGGCCCACGGCATCCTCCGCGTTCGACGGTACCGCCACGCGCCAACCGATCCCGTGTGCCCACTGCACTTCGTTCGTCTGGCTGTGCCACGGATCGCCGCATTTGAAAAAGCCTCCGGGAATGCGCACGACCATCGGCGCCGCGAATCGGTTGGCAGTGCGCCAGCGCAGGGTGCCGCAATCATTGAGCTGCTCCATCGCTGGATCCGCATACTTGCGGAACTGGATCTCCGGCACCGGCATCAGACCGGCGAGTGCCATGCCGACCGATCGACCAATGATGCCTTCCTCGGAGAGGCTCGTATCGAACACGCGCGGCTCGCCGAACTTTTCCTGCAGGCCGAGTGTGGCCGCGTGCACCCCACCTTTGCGTCCGACATCCTCACCGAACACCACGAGTCTGCGATTGGCGGCAAGCTCGCTCTCGAGCGTACGGCGGATCGCCGTCAGCATGTTGATGCGTGACCCTTCGGGTCTCGGTTGCGCATTTCCCGCGGCAAGCGCCTTCCCTTCCGCGAGCAATCCGCCCTGTTGCTGACAGTCCACCGTGCCATCGGTGTGCATTTCGCTGAACACGTAGCGCGTGACACTGGCCGCATTCGGCAGCGGCCGTCGTTCGACTCGTTCGAGCACCGCGTTGACGTCCGCGGCCGCCTTGCGCTCGAGTCGCTGCCAGGTGTCCGCGGACATGCTCGATGGCACGAGCGCCGCGCGCAGCCCGAGCAACGGATCGCGCGCCTGTTCGGCAGCGATTTCCTCAGAAGTCTTGTAGGACTGAGTGTCCTGCGCGGAATGACCCTCGAGACGCGGCACACGCAAACGCAACAGGACTGGACCGTGCCACAGCCGCGTCGTCGCAACCGCGCGCTCGATCAGCCCGGCCGCCGCGAGCGGATCCGATCCGTCGCCGTCGAGGATCGTCAGATTGCCGAAACTCGCCAGGTTGGCGGCGACGTCGCCGCCCGGCGTCTGCAGGTCGGACTTGACCGAAATACCGTAGCCGTTGTCCTCGATGTAGAACAGCATCGGCAGACGAGCGGTGGTGGCAGCATTCAAGGCGGCCCAGAAGCCGTTCGTGGCGACCGATGCTTCGCCGCCATGCGCGACCGCGATCGAGCCGATGTAGCTCGACTCGTCGAGTACGCGGGCCCGGTACACGAGCGCTTGCGCCCAACCGAGCGCCGGCGTGTACTGCGCTCCGACGCCGCCTGCGGCGGGCAATACCGAGACGCCGCCGCGCCTCGGCATATTGAATACGACGCCGACATCGCGGCCCTCGCTGACGCCGCCCGCTTTGACCATCGTCGAGGCGAGCGCTTCGTCGAGCGACAACCCGAGGGTCAGCATCAGCGGCCGCGAGCGGTAATAAACGCTGACGCCGTCGTGCGACCCGTTCAGGAACTGACCGAGCACCACCTGAGGCACGTCATGGCCCCGCGCCGAGAACTGGTACAGCACCTTGCGTTCCGGAACGAGCCGTTCCTCCTCGAGGGCATCAAGTGCGCGCGACACGAGCACCTGATAGGTGACGCTGCGCCAGTCGACGGAATGGGAGCTCGTGAAATCTTCGGCGCGTGCGGCGGACATGGTGTTCGCGAACCCCGACGGACTGATCGAATCCCGAGAGAATATTGCTTGTGCCCGGAAATTTGCTTGCTATTTCTTCTCATTCGCGGCGTTGAATGGCAACATTCTGCTTTTCTGCCCCCTTCACCAGCAAGAACTTGTTTTGCGGTGCATCAATGACCCTCGACGCGACCGACCTTCGCATCCTCGCCGAGATTCAGGAAGACGGCCGGCTCAGTAATCAGGACCTTGCGACGCGCGTCGGTCTGAGTCCGGCACCGTGCTGGCGCCGGCTCAAGCGGCTCGAGGAGTCTGGTCTGATCCAGCGCTATGTCGGTCTGCTGGACTCGGAGGCGCTCGGCCTGTCGATCAGCGTGTTCGCGTCAGTCTCACTGGAGAATCATCATGTCGACACGGTCCGACTGTTCGACGAACTCGTCAGCAGCTGCGAGGAAGTGCTCGAGTGCTATTCGATGTCCGGTCAATCGGACTACCTGATCAAGGTGGTCGCCCGGAATATGACGCATTACGAAGAGTTCCTGTCGCAGCGGCTGATGGTCTGCCCGGCGGTGCGCGCCGTGAATACGAGTTTCGTACTCAAGCGCAAGAAATACACGACTGCGCTGCCGGTCGTGAGCGTCGCGGGCGCGCGCACCGGCTATTGATGTCCCGCAGTCGCCTCCTGGGCGGCTGGCTGGAGCCGCCCGCGGCGGACCGCGCGGCCACCGCCGCACGCCCGCATCTCCACCGGCTCGGACCAGGGTGGACCGGCTCCCGTTCGTACCTATCCGAATCTGCTCGAGAACGCTTACGAAGATGCGTTGTTCGAACACTACTTCACGGTCGAGGTCGGGCGGGTCGATCTCGACGGCACCGTCCGGCGCGTCCGTGGACTGCGCGGCCTGTTACAGAACGTGACGCCATCGCCGGATGGCGCTTTCGTGGTGCTGACGCGCATCGAGCCGCCCTACTCCCGACTCGTGCCGGCGCGCCGTTTCCCGAGCGTTGTGGAGATCTGGGATCTCGAGCGCGGCGAACGCCGTCATGCCTCGCGTGCCTCGGGCTACGGCATCGAGAGTGACGACGAAGGTCGCGCGGGCGCGCGGCGATTCGCATGGAAGTCGGGGCGCGAGACCACGCTTGGCTGGATCGAGCGCGACAGGGACGACGGGGGTACGACGATACATCGCTGGATGGCGATCTCCGGTCCGTTCCCATCGACGCCGTTCGAGATTGCACGCAGCGATGCGGACATCGCAAGTTTCGGTTGGACGCAAGCTGGGACGCCGTATTTTACGACCGAGTCGGAAGACGGTCTGACCACCCAGCTCCAAGTGGTCTTCGCCGAGGGCATGCGCGAGGTGTGGGCCGGCTCGACGGCGAATCGCTACGACAGCCCCGGACGTGCACTCCGGCAGGACGGCAGCGTCGGGCCGGTGCTCGAAGTCGACGGCCGTATCTTCCTGGCCGGCGACGGTCTCGGTCCCGGCGGCCCGCAGCCCTTCCTCGACACATTCGATGTGCGTACCGGCACGACACAGCGCCTCTTCAGCGCCGAGCCAGGCGTGTACGAAGTCGTGCTCGGTATTCTGGGCACCGACCCGCTGACGATCATTACCTCGCGCGAAACCGAGACCGAACCGCCCAATCTGTATGCAGTCCGCGGCACATCCCGCTCGGCTTTGCGGCGGCTTGCGAGTCCATACCCGGAGCTCGCGAAAGTCACGCGCCGCGTGCTCAATTACAAGCGCGCGGACGGCGTCGCTCTCTCGGGCACGCTCTACCTGCCCGCGGGGCACCGAGCAGGTGAGCGGTTGCCGACCTTGGTGTGGATCTACCCGTATGAGTTCTCCGACCGCGAACAGGCGGAACAACTCGATGTGCGCTCGTTCCGGTTCCACAAGGTCAAGGGTCCGTCGCCGCTCGCTGCAGTGGTCGAAGACTACGCGGTACTCCTGAACCCGACCGTGCCGATCCTCCACGAGGAGGGCTCGATGAACGACGACTACCTGCCGCAGCTCGTCGCGAGCGTTGAGGCAGCCGTCGATCATCTGGTCGCGATCGGCGTAACCGATCCCGCACGCGTCGCGGTGGCCGGACGCAGCTATGGCGCGTTCTCGTCGGCGAATCTGCTGATCCACTCGCGCCGTTTTGCCACCGCGATTGCAATGAGCGGCGCCTACAACCGCACGCTGACGCCGTTCGGCTTCCAGCACGAGAAGCGCTCTTTCTGGGATGCGACGGACCTCTACACCAGCATCTCTCCGTTCTTCCGCGCTAACCAGATCGAGGTACCGATCCTGCTCGTGCACGGCGGCGCCGACGAGAACGGCGGCACACCGCCCCTGCAGGCGCGGCGGTTCTTCCATGCGCTGGTCGGTGAAGGCGCGCGGGCCCGGTACGTCGAGCTGCCGTACGAAGGCCATCATTACTGGGCGCGCGAGAACGTGCTGCTGGCCGCAGCGGAAATGCTCGACTGGCTCGACCGGACGATCGGGTCAGATGCCGTCAAAGCGCCCGCGGGCGAGATAGCCAACGCCCCGTGACGGTGCGCCACCGGGCCTATTCCGGCGGCTGGAACCGCGCAGGCCGCTTGCTGCGGACGGCATCGAGACCCTCGCGTACGTCGGCCAGCCGGAAGCCGAGGAATTCGAGCGCGAGTGACGCATCGAAGGACGGACCGGCGAGCCGCAACCAGTTATTGAGCGCGTGCTTGGTCCAGCGGATCGCCGTGGCGCTGCCCGAGGCGAGGCTGCGCGCGACGAGCAGTGCCTCCTCGTAGACCCTGTCGTCATCGACGCACACGCCGACGAGTCCAATGCGCTCGGCCTCTTCGCCCGACAACGGCTTGTTCGTCAGCAGGTGGTATCTCGCCTTCGCGAGACCGCAGAGCAGCGGCCAGATGATTACGGCATGATCGCCGGCCGCGACGCCGAGGCGCGTGTGGCCGTCCATCAGCCGTGCGCTGCGTCCCGCGACCGACACGTCGGCCAGCAGCGCGACGGCGAGTCCAGCCCCGACCGCTGACCCACGGATCGCCGAGACGACCGGCTTCGAGCAGTTGATCAGGTTGTAGACGAGATCGCCGGCTTCCTTCCAGACGCGGATCAGCGTGCCCTCGTCGGCGATCATCCGTTCGATCATCTCGAAGTCACCGCCCGACGAGAAATGCTCGCCCGCGCCGCGTACGAGCGCGACCCGAACCGCCGCATCGATATCGATCTCGCGCCAGACTAGCGCGAGGTCCCGATGCATCTGCTCGTCCGCGGCGTTCCGCCGTCCCACTTTCGCGAGCACGATTTGGAGTATGCCAGGCGCCGGTTGCGCGAATTCGAGCGACGGAAAGAGCGCCTCGTAACGAGCGGGATCGATGCTCATGGCGGCCTCACGCGGAAAATCCGGCGCCGCATCATGTCCCATCGTCACTCGCCGCGCCAGTTCGACCCAGGTCAGCTCCACTGAATCCAGTGTCGGGCACCCTCAACCTCGAGAAAGCGCCCGGCAGCCGCACCGTGCAGCATGGCCAGCGTCGCGAGTGTACCCGCCTGGGTACACGTCGGTGCGGCCACGGTCACGCAACGCGGCGCGTGCTCCACCGGCCAACCCGTTCGCGGGTCCAGGATGTGGCTATATCGCCTGCCGTCCTTCAGCACGAAGCGATACGTGTCGCCGCTTGAGGCCAGTGCTCCGTCGCGCAGATCGATGAGTCGTGAGGCGACGCGCGGCGGACCATGCGTGGCCTCGATCCCCACCCGCCAGGGATGGCCGGTGCGCCTCGGGCGGGTAATCGCGAGGTCACCGCCGAAATTGATGAGAGTGCTGGCGCTGGAAAGCGCCTGGACCGTCCGCGCGGCCTGATCGACCGCATACTCCTTGCCGATTCCGCCGAAATCGATCTGCATGCCCGGCAGCAGAGTGAGAACGGGTCGCTCCCAGATCACCTTGGCCCAGCCGACGTACGGAAGTATCTCGTCGATCACCGCCTGCGACGGCACCTGCACACCGCCATCGAAGATCCAGGCGCGGCGAAGAACGCCTGAAGTGATGTCGAAGCGGCCAGCCGATACGCGATGCAGCGTCGCGGCGAAATCGAGCAGGCCGGCGGTCTCCTCATCGACGGTGATTGGTACGCCACCGGATGAATTGATCGCGTGGACGACGTTGTCCGGCCGGTAGCGGCTGAACCTGTCCTCGATCCGCCAGGCACAGGCTGCGACGCGCTCGCAAACGTCCCGTGCCTCGGCTGCACTCGTCGTTTCGATCAGCACTTCGCAAGGATTCGCCATCGCGCCGAATCGCCCGATCCAGTATCCGTCGGCCGACCCCAGGTCGATTTTGCGCGACGGCGTGTCCATCGCAGACTCCGGAGGATCTAGAGTCCGAACCGGTAGCTGACCTGCACGATCACTGCGTCGAGATCGGGAAAGAGTTCGCGCCCCGTCTGGTTGCCGATGATCTGACCGCCCGGGACGCTGCCGCTCTGCTGGTAGAGTTCGACGCGGGCACTCCACGCGTTGCCGCTCGCGGTCGTTTGACCGTACTTGAGTCCGACGGTGACACCTTCCAGATCGGCGAGGCGCGCATCTGCCGACGCGAACTCGGGCAAGGGCTCGCCGTCCACGAGGGAATGACGATAGAACTCCGCCGCTGACTGCGTGTAATAGCGCACGTGTGGCTCAATGTAGCTCCACTCACCGAGCGGCCAGCGCAGGCGGGCTTCGAGCGTGTGCGAATCGATGCTCCAGTCATCGGTCGCGAATCGATAGGACAGGCCGAGCACGCTGCCCGAGAAATCGCGCCTCATCTCGGCGAACAGGCTCTGTTTGCGCCGCGAATCCGGGCGGCTCTCGTAGCGGTACAGGCCCGTTGGCCCGTCTGCACCGGGTGCCGGCATGCGTGCCACCGTGTCGCCCGTCACCGGGTCGACGACACTCAGGATCTTGTAGGGGTCGGTGAGATAGCCGCTCGAATCGCTGTAGGAGTAGTTCACGCGCAGCAACGTCGAGCGGTCGATAACCTGCACGATTCCGACCAGCAGATCCAGTACGTCCTTGCTGTCCTTGCCGCGCTTGTTCGACGAATCGCCGACATCGAGCATCGGCGCGAGCCCGATCGGTGCGCCGCCGACCGGATCGATGTCATCCTGCGAATACGCGACCGCCGCGCTCAGCGTCGTGTTGCGCAGATTGAAATCGCGCGTAATGCCGACGTTGACTCCCGCATGCGTGTAGTCGTACTCCGTCGAGAAGTCGACGCCCGCCGTGATCGTATAGAGTCGCGCCAACGGCTGCGTCCAGCCGACGTTCAGCGCTACGCGGGTGTCGAGAAACGTGTCATCCAGAGGAATCTCACCAGCGGGCGTCGTGTAGACGGCGTTCCCCGAGGGACTGGTAAAAGTCTGCGCCACACCCGAAGCGATGGCGCCGCTAGGCGAGGCGCCGGTCAGCGTATCGACGGTCAGACCGAGATCGAGATAGCGCTCGTCTTCGAAATCCCGCTTCGCAGCGATGACGGCACTCGCGTCCTGCACGCGGTCGTCGCCTTCGGCGTAATACAGGAGCGCGGTTTCGATGTCCCAGCGGCCCGCTTCTTCCGCCGACGTGCGCGACGGGATCGTCGCCCCCAGGAGGCTGCAGGTCGCGGCGGCGATCGCCGATCCGATGCGCGTGTCCCGGTTCGTCATCGTCGCTAGACCTCGGCCATCAGTTGCAGCCGCAGCCGCCGCCGCCGAAGCCACGGCCGCCGCTCGAGGCTTCCTTGCTGAAGTAGATGTGATCATCGAGTGCCGCCTCGACCGCAGCGCCGTCGAACTGCATGTCATCGCGCGCGAGGACCTCCCGTTCCCACGGCTGCACTCCCAGGCTGGAGCAACCGGTCAGAGCAGTCACGCTCAGGAGGATCAAAAGGGGCATTCTCATTTCAGCAGGCTCTCGAAAAGTGCTTCGTACTCGGAGCGCTTCGCGTTCTGAAATCCGAGGTGGCGCGCCGCGAGCTCACCATTGCGATCGAAGACATAGGAGCTCGGCATGCCCTCGACGCGGTACTGCGTAGCCAGCTCACCGTCGGAGTCATAGACGATCCGGAACTCGATCGGCAGCTCCCGCAGAAACCGCTCGGCGTCCTGTCGACTCCTGTCGACGTTCACGCCAATGATCACGAGCCCGTCGTCGCGATACTTCGCATGCATCCGATTGAGCCAGGGAATCGAGCGTCGGCAGGGCGTACACCAGGATGCCCAGAAGTCGACCACGACCACGTGTCCGCGGTACTGGGCCAGATCGAGATCCGGCGCCGGCACGACGTCCGCCTGCAACGGCAGCCCCCAGCCGCTTAACCAGAGGAGTACGAGCGCGCCGGCCGGCGTTTTCATTTTAATCAAGCAGTTACCCGCAAGCCGGCCCTGTGCCGCCGCACACACTCTCCTTTAGACGGTCTCGGCGCAGTAAATCAATCGCACGGCTTGCGGGGGAATAGTCGGACTCATGCCGGGCGGCCGTCCGGTGTCGCCAGCTGACTCACCATCGTGAGTACGTCGTAGGCCGCGACTATTTCGCCATTCTGATTCGTGACCTCGGCATCCCATCTCACTTCGCCATAGCCTTTGCCGGCACGCAGCGATTTCTCCTTGCAGGTCAGCCGCACCTTGAGACGGTCGCCCGGGAAGGCCGGCGTCAGGAACCGCAGATTGTCGAGCCCGTAGTTCGCAAGTACCGGCCCGAAGCTCGGCTCCACGAACAGGCCGGCGGCCGCGGACACGATGAAATACCCGTGCGCCACGCGGCCTTTCTCGAAGAACGGATTGCGCTTCGCCAGCGCATCGTCCATGTGCGCATAGAAGGTATCACCCGTGAGCGCCGCGAATCGCTCGATGTCGGCCACTGTGACTTCGCGCTCGTCGGTCACGAGCGTGTCGCCGATCGCAAGCTCATCGAAAGTCTTCGTGAACGGATGAGGCCCCGGATCGAGCTGTCGCGCGCCACGCGTCCAGCGTCCCGATACTGCTGCGATTGTCGACGGGCTGCCCTGAACCGCGGTGCGCTGCATGTAGTGCAGCACGCCCCGAATGCCCCCCATCTCCTCGCCACCGCCAGCCCGACCCGGGCCCCCGTGCACGAGATGCGGCAAGGGCGAGCCATGCCCCGTCGATTCCTTCGCGCAGTCACGGTTCACGACGAGCACGCGTCCGTGATAAGACGCAAGGCCCAGCACGAGCCGCGCGGCGATCGCATCGTCGACCGTGAAGACCGACGACACGAGGCTTCCTTCGCCGCGGCGCGCCAGATCGACCGCCCCGTCGAGATCGTCATACGGAACGACCGTACAGACGGGTCCGAACGCTTCGACGGAATGAATCGCGCGCGCGCTTTTCGACTCGCGCGACAACAGGAGCACCGGCGGCATGAACGCGCCTCGCTCGCGATCGGCCCCCGCGAGCTCGAAGCGATCGATATCGCCGGAGACGACATCTGCTTCGCGCTTCAGGTCGGCGACGCGCTCCAGCACTTCACGGCGCTGGCCGAGACTCGCGAGTGGGCCCATACGGACGCCTTCCCGGCGCGGATCACCGATCACGACTTTCGCGAGCGCCGCTTGCAGCGCTGCAACGACATCGCCGCTCGCGACCGCAGGCACGATGGCCTTGCGAATCGCCGTGCACTTCTGACCCGCTTTCGTCGACATCTCCCGCACGACTTCCTTCACGTAGAGATCGAACTCGGGTGTGCCAGCTGTCGCATCAGGACCGAGGATCGAGGAGTTCAGCGAATCGGTCTCCGCGATGAACCGCACCGACTGCCGAATGATGCGAGGGTGCTGACGGAGCTTCTGCGCCGTGCTCGCCGACCCGGTGAACGAGACCACGTCCTGGCACGTAAGGTGATCGAACAGATCGCCGAGGCTGCCGCAGACGAGCTGCACTGCCCCCTCCGGCAGGATTCCAGAATCGATGATGCGCCTGAACACGAGCTCGGTCAGGTACGACGTCGCCGTCGCGGGCTTGACGATGGCCGGCACGCCGGCGAGCAGCGTCGGGGCCAGCTTCTCGAGCATGCCCCATACCGGAAAGTTGAAGGCATTGATGTGCACCGCCGCACCCTCGAGCGGTACACAGATGTGCTGGCCCAGGAAGCTGCCGGACTTGCCGAGCATCTCGCTCGCGCCTTCGACGTACACGTGACTGTTCGGCAGCTCGCGCGTGCCCTTGCTCGAATAAACGAAGAGGGTTCCGAAGCCGCCGTCAATGTCGATCCAGGAATCCGCTTTCGTCGCACCCGTCGCGTAGGAGAGCTGGTAGAACTCCTCCTTCTGCGCTGAGAGGTGCTTCGCCAGCGCCTTCAGCAGACCCGCGCGTTCGTGAAAGGTCAGTTTGCGAAGCGCGGGACCGCCCACTCCGCGCGCATGCTCCAGCACACGAGCGAAGTCGATTCCTTCGCTCGATGCTTCGGCAATCACTGCACCCGTCGTCGCATCGCGCAGCGCGGCGCCCTGCCCTTTGCCGGCGACCCATTGGCCGTGGACGTAGCTTTGGAGTTGCATGGTTATCACCCTTGAGAAGCCGGCAGGAGTCAGCGGTTAGACGTTAGCCGGACGGAGTGCCGGCGCGCTGCGCCTCCGGCTGACGCCTAACTGCTAACCACTTCCTTCGTGCCGCGCCGCGCGCTGCACGAGAAGCGGCGCCGGCGCCCAATACCGCGATCCGAACTGTCGCTCGAACTCCCGGATGCGTTCGAGCACGCGATCGAGGCCCACGGTTTCGGCATGAAACATCGGGCCGCCACGGTGCCGCGGAAAGCCATAGCCGTTCACCCAGATCGCGTCGATGTCGGCGGCGCTCGCAGCCATGCCTTCCTCGAGGATGCGATAGCCCTCGTTGATCAGGGCATGGACGCAGCGGTCGACGATCTCCTCGTCGCTCACCTCCCGCGGTTCGACACCGAGTCGCCGCGCCTCGTCACGAATCAACGTCGTGACTTCCGGATCCGGAATCGGTTCGCGCGACCCCGCCTCGTACCGGAACATGCCGCAGCCAGACTTCTGACCCAGGCGCCCACGCTCGACCAGCAGGTCCGCGATTCGATAATAGCGCGGGTCGTCGGGCAGGTCGTTGCGTTCGCGGCGCACCCGATAGCCGACATCGAGTCCGGCAAGATCACCCACCGCATTCGGTCCCATGGCCATGCCAAAGCGCTTCAGCACGGCGTCGATGCGCTCGGGCAGCACGCCCTCGAGCAACATCAACTGGTTCTCGCGGCCGTACCCGTACAGCATCCGGTTGCCGACGAATCCGAAACAGTTGCCGACTACGATGCCGATCTTCCGCATTCGATGCGTCACGGCGAGTGCCGTGGCCAGCACCTCCGGCGAGGTTTCGCGCCCGCGCACGATCTCGACCAGCCGCATCACGTTCGCCGGGCTGAAGAAGTGCATGCCGACGACATCGGCGGGACGCCACGTCGCGGCTGCAATCGCGTCGACGTCGAGTGTCGACGTATTCGTCGCCAGCACCGTGCCCGGCCGGCAACGCGCCTCGAGCTCCCGGAACACCTTCTGCTTGACCGACAGGTTCTCGAACACGGCTTCGATCACGAGATCGGCGTGAGCCGCGACCTCGAGCCCGGTTGCCGTCCGCACGCGCGCAATCGCCGCCTCGGCGTCCTCGCGCGTGATTCGCCCTTTCTTCACAGATGCCTCGATCGTCGTGCGCACACGGTCCAGACCGGCCTCTACGGCCTCAGGCTTCTGATCGGTGAGCGTCGTTTCGTAACCGCTCGTAGCCAGGCTGATGGCGATGCCGGACCCCATGGTCCCGGCACCGAGCACGGCGACGCGCTCGACCTTACGCGGCGCAGCATCGCTGCGAACCGCACCACTCCCGCGCTCTGCGAAGAACAGGTGGCGCAGCGAACGCGACGTCGCGGATGTCCGGCACTCCTCGAACAGCCTGCGCGACAGTGCGAGCGCAGCGTCGAACGACTGCGTCATCGACGCCTCGACACAGCGCAGGATCCGCTCGGGTGCGATGATCTCGGGCGCGAGGCGCTCGAGTTTCTTGCGTTCGCCGGCAAAGTAATCTGCCGCGATCGCGCTCGCATCGACCGGTCGATCGCGCAGGCGTTTTGGCCCTACGCCGGTTGCGAGCAGCTCGCGTGCGTAATCGAGTGCACCGTTCTCGAGGTCATCGGTCTCGATGATCCGGTCGACGATTCCGAGCTCGAGGGCTCGTGCCGCATCGATAGGCTCTCCGCTCAACATCAGCTCGAGCGCGGCTTGCGGACCGGTCAAACGCGGCAGCCGTTGCGTTCCTCCGGACCCCGGCAGCAGACCCAACTTGACCTCGGGCAGCCCGAAACTCGCATCTCGCAACGCACATCGATAGTGGCTCGCCAGCGCGAGCTCACAGCCACCGCCGAGCGCAAAGCCGCCGATCGCAGCGATGACTGGTTTCTGGCATGCCTCGACTCGCAGCAACACGTCGTTGAGGAGCGGCTCCCGCGGCGCTGCATCGAACTCCCGGATGTCGGCACCGGCGACGAAATTGCGACCGTTGCCGCGGATCACGATCGCGCGGATCTGCGGATCGTCGTCTACGGCGATGATCGCGCGATGCAGCGCGGTGCGGACCGGATGGGCGAGCGCATTGACCGGTGGATGGTCGATCGTGAGGACGGCGATCGCGTCGACGTGTCGGGTGCTGACCAGGGCGCTCATCTCGCTCCGAGGCTGTAGGCTGAGGCTGTAGGCTGTAGGCTGTAGGCTGTGGGCTGTAGGTCAGAATCAGAGCAGCAGCCTCGGGTTTGGTGCGTTTATGTGAGCCGTCGCGCTAGATTCGTGCGTCGGTCACTCTGACCTTCAGCCTACAGCCTACAGCCCAATCAGATCCGCTCGAGCACGAGCGCGATGCCCTGCCCGACGCCGATGCACATCGTGCAGAGCGCATACCGGCCAGAGGTCTTGATGAGCTCGTAGGTGGCCGTCGTCGCGAGGCGTGCACCGCTTGCGCCGAGCGGATGACCGAGCGCGATCGCGCCGCCATTCGGATTCACGTGCGGTGCATCGGCCGGGAGACCGAGCTCACGCAGCACGGGCAAGGCCTGGGCGGCAAAGGCCTCGTTGACCTCGACGACGTCCATCTGCTCGATACGCAGACCGAGACGGTCGAGCAGCTTGCGCGACGCCGGGGCGGGTCCCATCCCCATGATGCGCGGCGGGACACCGGCGACCGCAGCGCCGACGATGCGGGTGCGCGGAGTGAGGCCATAGTGCTTCGCCGCCGCCTCGCTTGCGATCAGGACCGCACAGGCGCCGTCGTTGACACCGGAGGCATTGCCGGCCGTGACGGTTCCGCCGGCCCGAAAGGGGGTGGGCAACTTCGCGAGCGACTCGAGACTCGTCTTGCGTGGATGCTCATCCTGACTCACGACGATCGGCTCGCCCTTTCGAACCGGGATCGTCACCGGGACGATTTCCTCGCCGAGGCGCCCGCTCGCCTGTGCGGCGAGCGCGCGCTCCTGACTGCGCAGCGCGAACGCGTCCTGGTCGGCCCGCGAGACTTCGAACTCGGCGGCGACGTTCTCACCGGTCTCGGGCATCGAGTCGTTGCCGTACTGGCTCTTCAGCACCGGGTTCACGAAGCGCCAGCCGATCGTCGTGTCGTACATCTCGACGTCACGCGCGAACGCCGCCATTGACTTGCTCATGACGAACGGCGCCCGACTCATGCTCTCCACGCCGCCAGCGATCACGAGCTCGGCCTCACCGGTGCGGATCATGCGCGCAGCACTCGCGACCGCATCGAGTCCCGAGCCGCAGAGGCGATTGAGCGTCACGCCGGGCACATCGACCGGCAGACCGGCGAGGAGCGCCGCCATGCGCGCGACGTTGCGGTTGTCCTCACCGGCCTGATTCGCGCAGCCGTAGATCACGTCGTCGACGCGCGCCCAGTCCACATCGCGGTGACGCTCGATCAGTGCTCGAATCGGAATCGCGCCGAGATCGTCGGTACGCACGCTGGAGAGTGCACCTCCGTAACGGCCGATCGGGGTTCGCAGGGCATCGCAGATATATGCGTCGCGCATCACGTAACTCGCGTTGACCAATGCTTCGACTGCCAATCCGATTCGTCCGGTTGCAGGAGGTCGAGGCGCCTGCGCTGGCATCACCGCACCCGAGCAGTCTGGCGGGTCACGGCGGCAGGTGGCGGATCACGCAGGCGTGAGGTCTCGAGTACATACAGCCACCGGAAGAAGCGGGCAATGTGACACAGCTTTTCATGGAATTCAATTCATCGTGTGTCAAGTCGTCGGCGGTCTGCTCAGCTCGACCGCCGACGGTGGGCCGTAGGCTGTGGGCTCTAGGTCAGAGCGCGCCCGCGCGGTATTCCGGCTGTTCACTGTTCACTGTTCACCGTTCACAGACAATCAACCGAACCGCACGTACTCGAAATCGACGGGCTGTCCGTTGATTCCCGAGGACGGCGGCGCGATCCAGTGCGCGAATCTGCCCGGCTCGACGACCCGACCCATCAGCGAGGCGACGAACGCCCGATCCTCTTCGGTCGGCAGCCACTCCCGCTGGCCGGCCTGCCACTCGGCGTCACTCAGCACGCTGCCGTCCGGCGCCACGCGGATCTGTGCAAGCGGCCCGATCTTCCGGTTGAAGGCCTTGTGCGGCACGCGCAGCGTGTAATCGATACCCTGCTCCCTCAGCGCCTTGTTCCAGGTCCCGACGCCGGCGATCGTGTCGCGGATGAAGTCGTCGCGCAGCCGCTCGTTGAGCGCATTCAAAGCGGGCGCCTCGCGCGTAACGATCCTGCCGTCCTCGACGGCGAGAATCGGATAGCTCGCATCCTGCAGCCGGTGATCGTCTTTGAGATACGGCTCGCGATACCTGCCCTTGAGGCCGGTCGTATAGAACGTCGCGGCGTTCGACGATACATCGGCGCCGAACAGATCGAGCGTCACGCTATAGTGAAAATTGAGGTAGCGCTGAATCGTCGGCAGATCGATCGCACCGAGCTCACGCGCTCTTGCTGGATCGTCCGTTCTCGCGCGCGCCATGACCTCTGCGGTACGCGCCACGATCCGCCGCACGCCGTTGCGGCCGACGTACATGTGGTGGCCCTCTTCGGTCAGCATGAACCGCGTCGTGCGCGCCAGCGGATCGAACGCGGATTCGGCGAGCGCGAGGAGCTGGAACTTGCCATCGCGATCGGTGAAATACGTGAACATGAAGAACGCGAGCCAGTCGGGCGTGCGCTCGTTGAACGCGCCGAGGATCCGTGGATTGTCGACGTCACCCGAACGGCGCTCGAGCAGCTCATCGGCTTCCTCACGTCCGTCGCGGCCGAAGTATCGGTGCAGCAGATACACCATCGCCCAGAGGTGCCGGCCTTCCTCTACATTCACCTGAAAGACATTGCGCAGGTCGTAGAGCGAGGGGCAGGTGAGGCCAAGGTGCCGTTGCTGCTCGACCGAGGCGGGCTCGGTATCGCCCTGTGTGACGATGATCCTCCGCAGGTTGGCGCGATGCTCGCCCGGCACTTCCTGCCATGCGGGCTCGCCTTCGTGAGCGCCGAATCCGATGCGTCGGTCGGGCTCCGCCGGATTCAGAAAAATGCCCCAACGATAGTCCGGCATCTTCACGTAATCGAAGTGCGCCCATCCAGCCTGATCGACACTCACCGCGGTGCGTAGATAAACGTCGAACTCCTGCGCTCCTTCCGGCCCCATCTCGCGCCACCAGCCAAGGAATCCGGGCTGCCACCGCTCGAGCGCACGCTGCAGCGTGCGGTCGCCTTCGAGATCGACGTTGTTGGGAATGGTGTGCGTATAGTCGATGTGCATATCAGACCCGCTCGCGATTGAATTCCGCTTTGATACCGCTGCCGAACACCTTCAGAGCGCCTCGGTCACCGACGGCATTCGGCCGGGTGAAGATCCAGTTCTGCCACGCGGAGAGCCGACCGAAGATGCGCGTGGTCAGCGTCTCGCCTGGACCGAAGCGGAGATTCGCTTCCATGCCCGTCAACGCATCCGGTGAGAGACTCGTGCGCTCTTCGAGCACGAGACGGATCTCGTCGTCCCAGTCGAGTTCGTCCGGCGCCGCCGTGATGAGCCCGAGTGCGCAGGCCGCGGACGCCTCGAGCTCCCGACCCACCTCGCTTCGAACTGCGGCAAGCGGCACGTCCTCTCCGTAGAAGCGAGCCGTCAGCCGGTCGATGCCGGCGACCGTCGGATACGACCCGAAGTTCATGCTCGAGGGCACCACGCGTGCGGCATCGGGCTCGCCTGGCGCGTCACGCATGTAGCTGCGATCGGCGGCCAGCGCGAGCTCGAGGAGCGTGCCGACGAAGCAGGAGCCGTTATCGATCAGCGCGTACAACGTTCGCGAGCTCGTTTCGAGCCGTGCGAGAGTCCGCCGCAGCATCCCGACGACTTCACGGACGAACCAGTCATGCCGATGGCGCTCGAGCGCCGCGTCGACCGCGAGTACGTGCGCCGCGCAGCCCCGCGTCCGGAGTATCCACGCGCCGACCTCGAGCTCGTTCGTACGCAGCATCAGGATCGCATCGTCGAGCTCGCGCGCCATTGCGAGCGGCCACCACTCGGCGCCGTGAGCATGAATACCCGCGAGGTCGGCGGGCTCCTCTGCCGGCGGTGCCGCAACGGTGAGCGTCGCCGTCCGGGCGGAACGATCGATCGTCACGTCGACGTGCGTGTAGTGATAGCCGGAGTCATCGATCGTGCGGTCGAGGGGTCCGAGCACGATGCCGCTGGCGCTTGCCGGCCGATCCGACAGTGACGCGAGCTCGAGCGCCCGCCGCTTGACGCTGTCGGCGAACACCTGCGGCTTCGCGTGCTCGTCGATGAGTCGCCATTCCTTCGCGCGCTGCGCACGGACGCCCTCGACGAGCGTGCAGAATACATCGGCGAGATCGCGGCGCACTCTGCGCTTATCTGTGAGTCGGGTCAGTCCGCCGGTGCCGGGGAGCACGCCGAGGAGCGGCACTTCGGGAAGACTGACTGCCGATGAACGATCGTCGATGAGCCAGATCTCATCGCAGGCGAGCGCCAGCTCATAACCGCCACCAGCCGTCGTGCCGTTGCAGGCGGCGAGGAATTTGAGTCCGGAGTAGCGACTCGAATCTTCAACGCCGTTGCGCGTTTCGTTCGTGAACTTGCAGAAGTTCACCTTCCAGGCATGCGACGACGACCCGAGCATGAAAATGTTGGCGCCGGAGCAGAAAATCCGCTCCTTCGTGCTCGTGAGGATCACGCAACGAACTTCGGGATGTTCGAAACGAACGCGCTGCAACGCGTCGTGGAGCTCGATGTCGACACCGAGATCGTACGAGTTGAGTTTGAGCGCATAGCCGGGCCGCAACGGCCGATCCTCGTCGACGTCCATAGAGAGGGTCGCGACCGGACCTGCGAACGAAAGCCTCCAATGCCTGTAACGCGCGGGGTGAGTGTCAAACGTGACGAGCGTGGCGTTTTCGCGTTCGATGGACGCAGCGGCATCGGCCATGCGATCTCCCACTGCTCTGCTTCGAGCAGTTCAGGTGGTTGTATTGGTGCGCGCGATCTCGCGTAACGCAGCGAGACTCTGCTCAACACTATGGCCGGAGGTGTCGACCGTCGCATCGGCCTTTGCATACAGCGGCTCGCGCGCAGCGAGGATGCCGCGCAGGTCGTCCATCGCCTGAACGTGACCCCGCATCGGGCGGAAATCCCCCTGGGCAATCACGCGGGACATATGCTCTCCCGGGCTCGCCTTGATCCAGACGGTGTAGCAGCTCGCGAGCAGCTGCTGAAACGTCTCCGGCTCGGAGACGATGCTGCCTCCCACGCAAAGCACCACGTCGTCCTGACTGGTTACGAGACGATCGAGGCAGCGCTGCTCGAAGCGGCGGAAGCCCGCCTGCCCATAGAGACTGAAGACCTCCGGCAAGGCCATGCCGGCCTCCCGCTCGATCTCGCGATCGAGCTCGAGGAACGGCCGATGCAGTTCCTTCGCAAGGGCAGCGCCGAGCGTGGATTTACCTGCACCGCGCAGCCCGATCAGCGCGATGCGCTTGCGGCGCACGCTCTCCTCGCGACCGAACTCCTGAATCAGACGCCGCAGCGCCTCCTCGAGGCGGTTGGTCGGCAGGCTGTCGAGGAACCGCGCGATCATCCGTTGCTCGGTCGAGCGCTCGCCGCCGTCGAGGAGATCAGTGAGTCGCGTTCCGAGCGCTACCGCCACTCGCCGCAGCAACACGATGGAGGCGTTGCCCTCGCCTGCCTCGAGCTGCGCAAGGTAACGCTCCGACACATTCGCGGCGCGAGACAGCACCTTGCGGGCCATGCCGCGCTGCTCCCTTGCCTCGCGCACGCGCTCGCCGACGCCTGCGAGAAATTCCTGATCCGGGGACAGATTCGAGAGAGTGGCCGGACTGCCGGTCGCGCGGTCGAGCGGGAAGGACTGATCCATGTATGGCACATTATCACCGGTCAATGACTCGATCAAGAATTATAATGCAGAAGCTACGTCAGGCCGGCCACATCAGCGCCAACAAATATGCAATATAATGCTTTACATTCGGAGCTGATGACACTTAAATGCTATCGAGGCGTCAGGGGGAGAGTCCATGGATCCCGCATCTTTCACCGAGCTGATCTCGATCGTCACTTCCAGAGCCGCGGGTCGGCGTCTCGATGCCGAGCTCGAAAGCGACCTGAACCACGCATTCCCGGCCCAGGGCGAGGTCGTCGGCTCCATTCGCCACGCCTGTGAAGCGGCCATCGGCGCGGGCTGGATGTGCAATCGGGAAGCCGCGGGGATCCGTTACGGGCGCGTCGTGAAACCGGCCGCGGCGACCCACGGCTTCAGCGTCGATGTGGTCGATATGCACGAGGTGGTCGGCCCGCACCATCGCCACCCGAATGGCGAGATCGATCTCGTCATGCCGATCGATGCAGACGCGGCTTTCGACGGTCGCCGGCAGGGATGGCTCGTCTACGCTGCCGGCAGCGCACATCATCCGACGGTCAGCGGCGGGCGGGCGTTTGTGCTGTATCTGCTGCCCGGCGGCGCAATCGAATTCACGAAGCCCTGAGCGGAGGCTGTCAGGAAATGACCGAAGTCAGTCGCGCCGATCACGCCGTCACTCCTCCCCGCCTCACGATCCCGCGCGAGTACAACGCCGCGCACGATCTGCTCGAGCGCAATCTGCGCGCCGGACACGGCGCCAAGGTCGCGTACATCGACGATCGTGGCGCCTATACGTATCTGGAGCTCGCCGAGCGCGTGAATCGCTGCGCGAATGCGCTCGTGTCGCTAGGTCTGCAGATGGAGCAGCGCATCCTGCTGTGCCTGCACGATTCGATCGACTGGCCCACGGCCTTCCTCGGCGCCATCAAGGCTGGCATCGTGCCAGTGGCAGTCAACACGCTGCTCACGGCTCAGGACTACGAATACATGCTGCGTGACAGTCGTGCGCGTGCGCTGATCGTCTCACCCCCGCTCCTGAAGACGTTTGCGCCGATCATCGGCAAGGCGCCGCTGCTCGACCATGTCATCGTCGCGGGCGAGTGCGCCGCCGACGCAGCCTCGCTGGCCGAGTTGCTCGCCGGTGCCGAGCCCCGGGACGCGACCGCGCCGACGACGTGCGACGACATGTGTTTCTGGCTCTACTCGTCGGGCTCGACCGGTGCGCCCAAAGGCACGGTGCATCTGCACTCGAGCCCGATCTGGACGGCCGAGCTCTTCGGCAAGGGGGTGCTGGGCCTCACGGACGACGATGTCGTGTTCTCCGCTCCGAAACTTTTTTTCGCCTACGGGCTCGGTAATGCGCTGTCTTTTCCACTCGCCGCCGGCGCAACGTCGATCCTGATGGCCGAGCGGCCGACGCCCGATGCCGTTTTCAAACGGCTCGCCGAGCATCGTCCGACCGTCTTCTTCGGCGTCCCGACGCTCTACGCCGCGATGCTGGCGAGTCCCAGCCTGCCATTGCGAGATGCGTTCACGCCCCGTATCTGTGTGTCCGCCGGCGAGCCGCTTCCCGAGGAGATCGGCCGACGCTGGTCGCAACGCTTCGGCGTCGACATCGTCGACGGGATCGGCTCCACGGAAATGCTGCACATTTTTCTATCGAACCGTCCCGGCGATCTGAAATACGGCACGACCGGCCTTGCAGTGCCGGGATACGAGCTCAGGATCATCGACGATCAGGGCCGCGAGGCTGCGCCGGGATCGATCGGCGAGCTGCACGTGCGCGGACCGACGAGTGCGTTGAAGTACTGGAACAATCGGGACAAAAGTCGGGCCACCTTCCAGGGCCATTGGGTCCATACCGGCGACAAGTACTGGCAGGACGCCGAATCGCGCTACGTGTACGCGGGCCGCAGCGACGACATGATGAAGGTGAGCGGCATGTACGTCGCTCCCGCAGAAGTGGAGTCAGCGTTGATCACGCACCCGGCGGTGCTCGAAGCGGCGGTCGTCGGCAAGGAGGACGGTGAGGGGCTCGTCAAGCCGCTGGCCTTCGTGGTCCTGCAAGCGGACCGCGAGCCGGATGCGGCGCTGGCGGAGGAGCTGAAGCGCCAGGTGAGGTCGCTGCTCGCGCCGTACAAGTACCCGCGATGGATTGAATTCGTGAGCGAACTGCCGAAAACGGCGACCGGCAAGATCCAGCGATTCAAGCTGCGCGAGCTCGCGCGACGGTCAGCGCACGTCTGAGCGGCGCGTGATGCCGCACGTCCGGGCCGCGGGCCACCGACTCGACTGCGAGCGAATTGCCGCCGACAGGCCGGGCACCCGACCCATCGTGCTGCTCCACGAAGGTCTCGGCTCGATCTCGATGTGGCGCGACTTTCCGCAGCAGGTCGCCGGCACCACGGGCCATGAAGTCCTCGTCTACTCACGCTATGGCTACGGACACTCCGACCGGCTCGCCGCGCCGCGTAACGTCCGCTACATGCACGATGAAGCGCTGATCGCGTTGCCCGAGTTGCTCGACGCCCTGGGGATCGAACGACCGATCCTGCTCGGCCACAGTGACGGTGCGTCGATTGCGATCATTCATGCCGGCGCTGCCGATCGCAGCGTTGCGGGCCTCGTCCTGATGGCCCCGCACGTCATCGTCGAGGACCTGTCGGTCGAGAGCATCGCCGCTGCGAGAACGGCTTACGAGACGAGCGATCTGGGCGCGAGGCTCGCCCGTCATCACGACGACGTGGAGGGCGTGTTCCGCGGGTGGAACGACATCTGGCTCGATCCCGCGTTTCGCGCATGGAACATCGAGGAATACCTGCCGCGCATCACCTCGCCCATCCTCGTGATCCAGGGTCTCGACGATGAGTACGGCACGCTCGATCAGGTCGACCGGATCGAACGCACTGCCCGTGACGTTCAGCGTCTCGAGCTCGCCGATTGCGGGCATTCCCCGCATCGGGATCAGCCGGAGAAGGTGCTCGATGCGATCACGACGTTCATTGCGCGCATTGACCGCTGAGGATGTGCCGCGCTGCCGAGCGTCGGTCTGGAGCATAGCTCCGCCAGGAACTGACAGAACTGAGCGGCTGGTCCCGAATCATCGACCGGAGATCACCAGGCGAATTCGAAGCGGGCCTCGACGGATTCGTGCAGTAGCAGCGATTCAAGTGGTACGACGTTTTTTCGACAAGAACTAGCGATTCGTAAAGCTGCGCTGCGCCCAAGTTCGACTTGCGTAAACTGCAAC